>OLLH01000059.1_pt1 | contig 88968 bp, 66 predicted proteins | sample 1604451 | NCBI WGS metagenome assembly OLLH01 (sample SAMEA104055714, study PRJEB20765) | soil metagenome | isolation source: soil
CGTTGCACGCGATGCACACCCGACTCGTACTTCATTTGCCCGTAGGCATTTTCTCCAATAACATTAAATATAATTTCTTTAAATCCACCGGCAGTTCCTTCAGAAAAATCAACCAATTCTATTTTCCAATTCCGATTCTCACAGTATCTGGTATACATCCGGTAAAGATCACCGGCAAAAATACTTGCTTCATCGCCACCGGTTCCGGCGCGTAACTCAACAATGGCATTTTTACTGTCTTCAGGATCAACAGGAATCAGCATGATCCGAATTTCATCCTCCAGCTTATTTCGTTCAGTAATGTACCCTTCTAATTCTATGTTCGCCATCTCGCGAAATTCCTCGTCTTTTTCGTTCAACAACACATTTCTTGCGTTTTCAATATTGCTCAAAATATTTTTATACTGTTCGTATAACTTAACAATACCGGATAATGATTTGTATTCTCTATTCAAGTCTGCAAACCGTTTCATATCGGAAATAACATTCGGATTGCTGATAGCATTTTCAACATCCTGCCAACGTATTTTTATGCCTTCTAATTTATCTAACATCTTACAATTTATTATTAGTGATTAGTATTCAAAGTTTCCATGTTCACTTTGGATCGTTAATCTTTTATTTTTTGAAGATTCACAACGCCCGATTATCTGAGCATCTATTTTGAATTTACGAGCAATATCAATCATAGGTTGCGCATCTTCCTGAGCAACGTACAACTCCATACGATGCCCCATATTGAAAACGGTATACATTTCTTTCCAGTCCGTATTTGATTGTTCCTGAATCAACTTAAACAACGGTGGCACCGGAAACATGTTGTCTTTAATGATATGCAACTGATCCACAAAATGAAGAATCTTGGTTTGTCCACCTCCACTACAATGAACCATTCCGTGTACTTTAGTCCTGTACTTTTCTAAAATCTCTTTTATCACCGGGGCATACGTTCTTGTTGGAGACAAAACCAATTTCCCTGCATCAACAGTAAAAGAAAAACCTTTGTCAGTAACTTCTATTTTGTCGGTCAAATTTATATTTCCACTATATACTAAATTTTCGGGCAAAGAATTATCGTATGTTTCAGGATATTTCTGAGCGACCGATTTATTAAATACATCATGCCTGGCAGATGTCAATCCATTACTTCCCATGCCCCCATTGTATTCTTTCTCGTAAGAAGCTTGTCCATAAGATGCTAAACCGACTATTACGTCCCCCGAACGAATGTTGTCATTTGAAATAACTTCAGAACGTTTCATACGGCACGTAACAGTAGAATCTACAATTATGGTTTTCACTAAATCACCCACATCTGCTGTTTCTCCTCCTGTTGAATAAATATTTATTCCATAAGATCGAAGATCTGCGAGAATTTCTTCTGTTCCATTTATGATGGCAGCAATAACATCTCCTGAAATTAAATTTTTATTTCTTCCTATTGTTGAAGAAACCAAAATATTATCTATTGCACCAACACATAAAAGATCGTCAATATTCATTATGATAGCATCTTGCGCAATACCTTTCCACACGGATATATCATTCGTTTCTTTCCAGTAGGCGTATGCCAGCGAGGATTTTGTTCCTGCTCCATCTGCATGCATAATATTACAATACGCCTCATCTCCTCCAAGATAATCTGCCACCACTTTGCAAAAAACTTTTGGGAATAGTCCCTTATCTACAGCTTTAATAGCATTGTGCACATCTTCTTTAGACGCAGAAACACCTCTTAAATTATATCTTAAATCGCTCATTGACCAAATTAAATATATGTAAAAAAAAAGGGCTCCCCGAAAAAATCGGAAAGCCTTTTTTCAATATTTTAGAACGCTACTGACCTACAACCAATTTCATTCCTACTTCAATTTTAGCATCCTCTCCAAGGTTATTCATCTTTTTAAGATCCTGAACAGAAAGACCATATTTTTTAGAAATGGAGAATAACGTTTCTTTCTTCTCAACCTCATGCATCTTAGCCTGACCAGCAACTGGCGCTGGCACTGCTACACCACCTGCAGGTACTACCGCCGGTGCAGGAGCTACAGTAGTTGCTTTCGGAACATAATCATCTCTCAACACTTTAAACTCTGTTCTACGATTTAACTGATGCGCTGCCTCTTTTTCATCATTCGTTTTTAGTTTCGCAATGAAAGCATCTGTAATAACAGTACCGATAGGAAAAATTTGTTTATCATCTGTAATTTTACGTGGAATACGCTCACCATAACCTTTGTAAGATAAACGATCTGCCGGAACACCTTTTTCAGATAAGAACTCAACAACAGACAATGCCCGTTTATTAGATAAATCATCATTGTAAGCATCACTGGAACGGGTATCCGTGTGTGAGCCAATTTCAATGACCAACGTTGGATTCTCATCTAATATTTTAAGTAGCTTCTCAAGTTCTACTTTAGAAGAAGGACGTAAATCCCATTTTGCTAAATCGTATTCGATATTCGGCAATACGATAACTACCGGAATGAATTTTATAGCAAAGTCTTTGATAAGATCGGCTGATTCCTCCATCCCTAAAGTGGAAATTTCAGCCTTTTCACCAAAATAACCTTTCTTTGATACGGCTATTTTATAGCATGAATTTGGTTTGATTTGTTTTTTATCAAAACTATAAGACCCTGTTGCATCTGTAATTGTTTTTAATGAAGAAGATCCGTCACAAGCTGTTAATTCTACAAGTACTCCGGTTAAATCTATCTTTTTATCAAGATCTATAATTTTCCCTTTCAATGTAAATTCCAATGGCGGCAAATAGAAGGAATAAATATCTGTTTTTCCTTTACCGCCTTCTCTGTCGGAAGACAGGTAACCTCTGTCTACTTCATTTTCGAAAATAATTCCGAAATCATCAGCTGCAGAATTGATTGGATACATCATGTTTGTTACATTGGTATATTCTTTTCCTTTAAGAGTTGCGGAAAAAATATCCAAACCCCCCATCCCCGGATGACCGTTCGAAGAAAAATAAAGAGTTCCGTCTCTGTGAACAAATGGATACATCTCATCTTGGGCAGTATTTACGTTAGGCCCAAGATTAGTAGGTGTACCCCACACCTTCGTTTTTTTATCAAATGTACTTACCCAAATATCCTTACCACCTTGCCCCCCAGGCATGTCGGAAGAAAAAAACAACATAGATTCATCATTTGATAAAGAAGGATGTCCAACGGTAAAACTATCACTATTAAAAGCTAATGGTTGAGGATCGTCCCACTCTTTGCCTTTTTTCTTAGCCATGAATATTTTACAAACACCTCCGGAATTTTTAGCTTCCTGACATCTTGTAAAATACATAGTATTTCCTTTCTTATCTAAAGTAGCAGAACCCTCATTAGCTTCTGTAGAGATAGGAATACCAAGAGGAAGTGGACTACTCCATTTACCTTTTTTATCCTGAGTGGTTTCAAAGATATCCGTATACTTTTCTCCTGTCCATCCATCCGGCTTACTACCAGTAGCCTCTTGTCTTGAAGAAGTAAAATACAAAATTTTATAATCACTCTTTCCGTAAGCGGCAGCAAAATCGTAGTTGGGTGTATTCAGGAAAGCTTCATTCTCTACTTTAAAACGAGTTGGTTTATCTTTCCATTTTTGGGCTTGTTCCGAAGATTTAGCGCCAACAGCGCCACGAGGATCCGAGGAGTTTAATTGGGTATATTTATTAAATTCAACAATAGCCTCTGGATATTTACCATTGACCTTAAGCGCTTGTGCATAATATAAAACAGCAAGCGGATCCGAATAGTTTGCCTTTATTGCTTTATCATACCATATTTCGGCTTGTTTAACATCGTTGGCCATTCTGTAACATTCCGCCGTTTTAAAAATTATTTCGGACTTCTTTGATTTATCTCTTTCTTTAACATAGGCTTCTTTATATTCATCGATGGCAATATAAAAATTGCCTTTTTTAAAGGAATTATCTGCCGTTTCTAAATAGTTTTTCTGTGCTTTAACGTTTGTTGAAAAAACAATAACAGATAAAACCATCAAAGGAAATAACTTGAAAATTTTCATACCTGATTTTTATTTTTTAATTCTTATAAAATTATTAGGATTCGCAAAATAATGAATAAAAATCAAAGAAAACAATTATTTTACTAAATTCAAAGCTCAATGGGGGAAAAACAATTTTTATTTGTTTTTTAAAAAACCTCCCGACACTTGATGTATCGGGAGTTGTAGCAATTTGGCAAAAAGCTATTTCATGAATAATAATTCTCTGTACTTCGGTAAAGGCCAAACTTCATCATCTGTTATCAACTCTAACTTATCCACATGATTGCGGATGGTGTCAAAATAAGGTTTAACTTTATCGCAATAGGCAATGGCTTTGGTTTTTGAACTATCGATTTTATTGGCTTTTTTACGCGCTTCCACCATGTCATAAACATCATTCTTAATGGCGGTAAGATGAACAGATATTTCTTTGATCATCTCTAATTGTGTATTAAAGTGTTCGGCTTTTAAGCCGATTTCTTTAAGACCTTTAACGTTTTCGATTAACCTGTTTTGATATTTTATAGCTGTAGGGACAATATGATTCACAGCAAGATCTCCCATGGCTCTGGATTCTATTTGAATTTTTTTGGTGTATAGCTCCAATAAAATTTCGTGACGTGCTTCTATTTCACGATGTGAAAAAATTCCATTTCTTTCAAACAATTCTTTTGATTTCTTTGAAACATAAGCGTCCAAAGCAACAGGAGTAGTTTTAATATTTGACAATCCGCGTTTTTTAGCTTCTGCCACCCATTCTTCGCTGTATCCATTTCCTTCAAAACGAATTGCTTTTGATTCAACAATATATTTGCGTAGTACTTTAAGAATAGCTTCTGATTTCTCTACGTCTTTTCCGATTAAGGCATCTACTTCTATTTTAAATGCTTTCAATTGATTCGCAACGATCGTGTTTATAACCATCATCGGAGAAGAAGAATTAGCAGAAGAACCCACTGCACGCAATTCAAATTTATTTCCTGTAAAGGCAAAAGGAGAAGTACGGTTTCTATCAGTATTGTCTAATAATATTACCGGAATTTTTCCAATGTTTAATTTTAAATCCGTTTTTTCTTCCGGAGTCATTTTTTTGGTGTTCACTGTTTCTTCAATCTGATCCAGCATAGCCGAGAGTTGAGAGCCCAAGAAAGTAGACATGATAGCAGGAGGCGCTTCGTTAGCTCCTAAACGATGATCATTACTTGCAGATGCAATACTTGCACGTAATAAATCGGCATGTTCATGAACCGCTTTAATTGTGTTCACAAAAAATGTTAAAAACTGAAGATTGGATTTTGGAGTTTTACCCGGAGATAATAAATTCTTTCCCGTATCAGTGCCTAAAGACCAGTTGTTATGTTTACCAGAACCGTTAACACCGGCAAATGGTTTTTCGTGTAACAATACTTTGAAGTTATGACGAAGGGCTACTTTATCAATCAAGTCCATTAACAATTGATTGTGATCAACGGCCAAATTGATTTCTTCAAATATAGGAGCACATTCAAATTGCCCTGGAGCAACTTCATTGTGACGGGTTTTTAAAGGAATACCTAATTTAAATGATTCAATTTCAAAATCTACCATAAATGCATATACTCTCTCAGGAATAGATCCGAAATAGTGATCTTCTAATTGTTGCCCTTTAGAAGGCTCGTGGCCGAATAAGGTACGGCCTGTCATTACAAGATCCGGACGCGCATTGTATAATGCAAGATCAATTAAAAAATATTCTTGCTCAATACCTAAGGTAGCATTTACTCTGGTTACATTTTTATCAAAATATTGACAAACATCTACAGCTGCTTCATTTAAAACACTTAGCGCTTTTAACAAAGGTGCTTTGTAATCTAGTGTTTCACCTGTATAAGACACAAATATTGTAGGAATACATAATGTTTTTCCAGCAGCACTTTCCATGATAAACGCAGGAGAACTTGGATCCCAGGCAGTATAGCCTCTAGCTTCAAAAGTATTTCGGATACCTCCGTTTGGAAAACTGGATGCATCAGGTTCTTGTTGCACTAAAGCACTTCCTGAGAAATTTTCTACAGCTTTACCACCATCTGCAATATCAAAAAAAGCATCATGTTTTTCTGCAGTTGTTCCGGTTAGAGGCTGAAACCAGTGCGTGTAATGTGTAGCTCCTTTACTCATAGCCCATGCTCTCATGGCAGAAGCAACCGACTCAGCAATTTTACGGTCAATTTTCTGACCGGTTTCTATTGCAAGTTGTACACTATTAAAAGGTTCTTTAGATAGATATTGTTGCATTGTATTTTTATCAAATACATTGGATGCATAATATTCGGATACTTTCGCACTTGGCGCCGATACTGCTATCGCAGGACGTGTAAGAATACTTTCTAAGGCTTTAAATCGTATTGATGTCATGATAAATTAGATTTTTGTTTGGCAAATGTAATTATATTTCGAGCAATAAAAAAAATATAAAATATGTTTTACCCCCCTTTTTTATTAACAAAAATTCCGAAAAATGTGCTAATTTAATTATAGTTTATGTTTTATGAAGAGGGTCTGTTAAAAAAATAAAAATAACAATGCAGAAAAACAAAATTTTATATTGTTTTTCCTTTTTCCGGAAAAAGGAAAGATAGAATAATACTCCCTAACAGAATCGACAAAATAACAATTAGTGAATGAGTGATGGTAAATCCAATTGCCTCCAGTTTTTCAGCCAAAATCATTTTAAGTCCAATAAAAATTAACAATATAGCAAGTCCGTATTTAAAAAAATGAAATTTGTGGACTACATTTATTAATAAAAAGAACATGGATCTTAAGCCAAGAATTGCAAAAATATTAGAGAAAAAAACAATATAAGGATCTTTGGTTACAGCAAAAACTGCCGGAATTGAATCTACTGCAAATACTATATCAGAAAATTCAATCATCAACAACACCAGAAACAATGGAGTAATATAGCTTTGCTGATCCTTTTTTATAAAAAACTTATTACCATAAAACTTAGGGTGAACTTTAAAAAAATGAGAAGCGAATTTAACAACAACATGCTTTTCCGAATCCACAGTTTCTACCTCGTCTCTATTTATCAGCATTTTAATTCCTGTAAAAATTAAAAATCCGGCGAAAATATATAAGATCCAGAAAAATTGATTTATCAGAAAAGAACCGGCAAAAATGAAAATGCAACGAAACACAACAGCGCCTATAATCCCCCAAAATAACACCCGATGGTATAGCTGTTTTTGAACTTTAAAGGCTGCGAATATCAGAATTATAATAAATATATTATCTACAGACAATGAAAGTTCGATAACATATCCAGAAAGGAATTCTAACGAAAAAATGCTGCGATAGCTTCTTAAACTTTGTTCAAAATCTATTGGATTTATCTTTACTTTCTGTCCATACAAAACAACGTATGACTTAAGTTCTTCAATAGTTTCTATTCCATGTATCTTTTCAGCATATTTATATAAAAAACCATAGAATAGTAATGCTAAAGACACCCACACTGTTGACCATACCAGTGCTTCTCTTGATTTAATAATATGATCTTTTTTATTAAAAATACCGAGATCCACAGCAAGCATTATTGCAACAAATACAATAAATGCGGAAAAACAGAAAACCTCACTTTGATTCATCTGTACATGATTTATGGTGTAGGGTCATAATCATTCGACCCGTAAATTAAAAGGGTGTAAAAAATAATTTTTTACACCCTTTTAATTTATAAAATTCCTAATTTATTATTTAATTTCCGGAGAATCTTTTTTTTCCTCATTAACAGTATCTTTGATTTCTTTCTGAACGCCATTAACAGTGTCTTTGATTTCGTTTTGAACGCCACTCATGGCATCCTTAAATTCCCGCACTCCTTTTCCAACTCCTTTAGCCAGTTCAGGTATTCTTTTAGCGCCGAATAACAATAAAATAACCAACACAATAATAAATACTTCAGGACCGCCAAGGTTTAAAAAACCTACTATTAGATTTAACATGATACTCTGTTTTTTTATTAAATTAAGATACGAAGATACGCAATTAATTATTTAGATATTACATATCATTAAATAAACTTAATATTCAAAGAAAGAGAACACGCATGCCCGCCGTCTTTGAATATTAAGTTATTTATGCAACACTATCACTCTTCTTATCCTGGCCTCTTTGAGAACGATCGAAGTCAAGTACAATAGGAGTAGCGATACACAAAGAAGAATATGTACCTATAACAATTCCTATTAGAAGAGCAAAAGAGAATCCTCTGATAATATCACCACCAAAAATAAAGATAGATAACAATACAAAGAATATTGTTAATGAAGTATTGATTGTTCTGCTTAATGTACTGTTAAGTGCATAATTGATAACCGGACCAATTTTTTCATTTTCATTTTTGTTGGCTAAGAACTCCCGTATTCTATCAAATACAACCACAGTATCTGTAATAGAATAGCCCATTACCGTTAAAATAGCAGCAATAAATGCCTGATCTATTTCCAATGAAAACGGCAACACTCCATTTAATATAGTATAAAAAGAAAGTACAATAAGCACATCATGGAATAAGGCCACTACTGCTCCTAAACTAAACTGCCATTTCTTAAATCGAATTAAGATGTAAAAGAAAACGACAATTAAAGACAAGAGAATTGACCATATTGCTGAAGACTTAATATCATCTGCTATAGTAGGACCTACTTTTTGAGAACTCATTATGCTTGCTTTATTTTGCAAGGTCTTAAGGCCGTCTTCTAACTTATTTAATACTTTATTATCTACATCCAGGGAAGTCTCATCTATTAAATAGGTAGTGGTGACTTTCACCTGGTTATCACCGCCGAAGGTTTTAACTTCAGGAGCAACACCAAAACTTTTTGTTAAAGCTTTTCTAACCTCTTCCGTGGTTACATTTTTTTCGAAACGAATCTGGTAATTTCTTCCACCTTTAAAATCAACACCAAAATTAAATCCTTTAATGCTAAAAGAAATAATACCGGCAAGGATAATAATTCCGGAAACTATATAATAATACTTTCTCTTACCAATGAAATCTATTCGGATTTTTTTAAATGCACCTTCTGTAAGTTTGGTAGAAAACTTAACTACTTTATTCTTGTTAAGTTGCCATTCAAAAATTAACCGGGTAATAAATATGGCAGAAAATAAAGAGGTAAGAATACCTATAACCAATGTTACGGCAAAACCTTTTATTGGTCCTGTTCCGAATGACATTAATATAATACCTATTAATAAGGTAGTAACGTTCGAATCTATAATTGATGAATAAGCATTTTTATATCCGTCAGAAACGGATAGTCGTAGGCCTTTTCCTCCTGAAAGCTCTTCACGAATACGCTCGTAAATTAGTACGTTGGCATCCACCGACATGCCTATTATCAAAACGATACCTGCAATACCAGGCAAAGTTAAAACTGCTCCAAAGGCCACTAATACGCCCATTACAAAGAAAATATTAGCAAACAAAGCGATATCGGCAACCCAACCGGCGTTACTGTAATAGAACACCATAAATACAAGTACAAGCAACAAGGCGATTACAAAGGAGATTAAACCAGCTTGTATAGCTTCTTGTCCTAAAGATGGTCCTACAACTGCTTCTTCAACAATTCTTGCAGGAGCAGGTAATTTACCGGCTTTTAAAATGTTCGCTAAATCTTTTGCCTCATTTACGTCGAAATTACCGGTAATAGAAGAATGACCACCCCCGATCTCTCCTTGTACATTCGGAGCAGAGTAAACTAAATCATCCAATACAATAGCTATACTCCGGCCTACGTTATCTCCTGTTAATTTCTTCCAGATTCGCGCTCCATCAGGATTCATAGCCATGCTAATTTCAGGTGAATGAGACAATTGTCCCATATCTGCCCGGGCATCTGTAATAGCATCTCCTTCTAGTGGAGCACTTCCATCGGGTTCAGATACTTTAATAGCATATAAAGAAAGTACACGAGAGGTTTTCTCTTCCGGTTTAAAGCCCCATAACAATCTTAACTCTTTAGGAAATATAGCTTTTATCTGAGGAATTGATAAATAGGCATTTACTTTAGCAGTATCTTTTATATTTACATACCCAACTACGGCACCTTTTTTACGAACGCCTGTTTTGCCTTGCTCATCTTGGATTAAAGGAGGCTGAAGAACGGCGAATAAAGGATTCTTTTTTGTGTCTTCTTCAAGTGATTTTTTCGAACTGTCAGTGGAAGCACTTTCTTTTTGACCTTTAATTTTTGATAATAAATCACCGCCTTTTTTAGCTGTACTGCTTGAGTCTTTAGCTGAAGCAATAGTACCTTTTGCTGCTAAAGGTTTAACAGTAGAGTCTTTCGAAGATAGATAAGTGGCTAATACTTTATTGGCTTCATCTATATAACTAAATATTTCACCATTTTGATAGGTAGTCCAAAACTCTAATTTAGCTGTTCCCTGTAGTAACCTTCTTACACGTTCAGGTTCTTTAACACCGGGTAATTCTACTAATATCCGACCTGAACCTAATTTTTGAATATTAGGTTGGGTCACACCAAATTTATCTATACGATTTCTTAGAATATTAAATGATCTGTCTATAGCGCCATCGGCTTCTACTTTAATAGCCTTCAGAATTTCCTGATTGGTTGAATTAAAATTGATTTTATCTTGCAGTTCGCTGGTAGAAAAAATACTGGCAAGTTTGGCATTCGGATCTATTTTTTCAAATGCTTCTCCAAAAAGAGTTACAAAATCCTGTTGGCTGTTTTTTTGTTTTTCTAAAGCAGCTTCGATCGCTTTATTAAAGGTTGGATCTGTACTGTTATTCGCCATTGATCGAATTACATCTACAACCGAAACTTCCAGAGTAACATTCATTCCACCACGTAAATCCAATCCTAAATTAATCTCGAGATCTTTACATTCCAGATAGGTATATTTCTTTACGAGTAAATTATATACAGGCAAAGTAGCTACAGAATCCAAGTATACTTTTTCTTTTTTTAGATCCCCCTTGGCATATGCGGCTGCCTTTTTTTCAACGCTACGGGTAACAAACGTAAAAGATAATTGAAATAAACAAACGAGAGCTAATGCTATAGCAAAAAACTTTATGGCACCTTTACTTTGCATGAAATTTAATTTTATTGTATGAATTTGAGGGCGCAAATATAGAATAACAATTACGAAATAGCAATTATTTTACCCCTAGATTAAAAGACTTGTAAAAACAGCTTAAGTATTAACGTAATCTTAATACTACACTACCTGAAATTGATGTATTGAATAGGTGTTTCCATATCTGCTCCGCGCAGCAGACCCATTATCTTTTGTAAGTCATCAATCTTTTTTCCGGTAACACGAACCTGATCGTCCATTATGGAAGATTGCACCTTTATTCCTGAATCCTTTATTATTTTATTAATCTTTTTGGCGGCTTCTTTGTCTATCCCTTCTTTAATTTTTATGTCCTTTTTTAACATGTTTCCGGAAGAATATTCCTCTTCTCCGGCATCCATACAAGCCGGATCGATACCTTGTTTCAACATGCGACTGAGAATAACATCCTGTATCGCTTTCATCCGCATTTCTGTTTCGGTGACTACATGAAGGATCATAGTTTTTTTATCCAGTTCAACGGTTGTTTGGGAATTATTAAAATCGTATCGGTTGAGCAATTCTTTCTTTGCAGTATTAATAGCATTATCCAGTTTTTGAATATCCACTTTACTTACAATATCAAACGAGGGCATAATTTTTAAGTTTAGAATTGTTCAAATTTAAATAAATGATTCATATGGGGAAATCTTTAACAAATAAATTTTTCAAAAAATATACCTACTTTTGCAAAAAAATAAATTGCATGGAATCTGCAAAATCCTTGCATAATCAATAACATTAATTTCCTTTGAGCCTTCAGGAACTTTTAAAAAAATATTCTACCAGCCCTAAACTAAACGGCTTATTTGATCATTCAAAGCATGTTCACCTAAAAGGACTTGTGGGATCTTCTGCATCTTTTATTGCATCTGCTATATATGAGAAACTGGCATCTTTCCAATTAATAATTCTTTCCGATAAAGAAGAAGCTGCCTATTTTTTAAATGATTTAGAAAACCTTATAGGAGAAAAATATATTTTATTTTTTCCAAGTTCTTACAAGCATCCGTATCAAATTGACAATATTGACAATGCCAATGTGTTATTACGTGCAGAGGTTCTAAACAGAATCAGTAAATCTGAAAAACAAAGTTGCATCGTTACCTATCCTGAAGCGCTGAACGAAAAGGTAGTAACAAAAAAAAATCTTGCTAAAAACACTATTGAAGTTCGTGTCAGCGAAAAAGTTTCGATAGAATTTATTGTTGACTTCCTGACCGAGTACGAGTTTGAACGCACCGACTTTGTAGCGGAACCCGGGCAATTTTCTGTTCGGGGTGGCATCGTAGATGTATTTTCCTTCGCCAATGAAAACCCTTACCGTATTGAGTTTTTTGGAGATAAAGTAGAATCTATCCGAACCTTTAATATTAAAACTCAGCTTTCTATTGCTCAACTAAATTGGATAACCCTTATTCCAAATGTGCAAACACGTTTGCTTAAAGAAAGCCGAGAATCGTTTTTTGAGTTTATTCCTGAAAACGCTACTATTTGGTTTAAGGATGTGCAGTTAACATTGGATTATCTGGATATAGAATTAAAAAAAGCATATACCCATTTTGGTGATTTATCTCCTGACATAAAACATCTTAAACCTGAAGAACTATTTGAAAGTTCTGAGCAATTGCTTGAACATTTAAAAAAGTTTAACATCGTTGAATTCGGAACCCGATTTTATTTTCCAACAGAAACTATTGTATCTTTTAATATTGTTCCTCAACCATCCTTCAATAAACACTTCACACTCTTAACTGAAAACTTAAAGAACAATACAAAAGAAGGTTTTAAAAATATTATCTTTTCTGATACTCCAAAACAGATGGAGCGCATTTACGCCATTTTTGAGGACATCGATAAAACACTTCAATTCACGCCTATACTACTTTCCCTTCATGAAGGATTTATTGATAAAGAAGAAAAAGCAGCCTGTTATACAGATCACCAGATCTTTGATCGATACCATCGCTTCAAGCTAAAAAACAACTTTAGTAAAACAGAAGCCATTACTATAAAAGAGCTTTATAATTTACAACCGGGAGATTTTATTACGCACATCGATCATGGAATAGGGAAATATGCAGGTTTAGAAAAAATTGATGTGAATGGTAAGCAGCAAGAGGCCATACGACTTATTTATAAAGACAATGACATTTTATATATCAGCATTCATTCCCTTCACCGGATTGCTAAATTTTCGGGCAAGGAAGGATCAGAACCTGTTCTCCATAAATTAGGAACGAATGCCTGGGCCACTCTCAAGCAAAAAACCAAAACAAAAGTTAAGGATATTGCGAAAGATTTAATTGCTCTTTATGCAAAACGAAAAGCGATGAAAGGATTTGCATTTTCGCCGGATACGTATCTGCAAACAGAACTAGAAGCATCCTTTATTTATGAAGACACACCTGACCAGGAAAAATCTACACGGGATGTAAAAAAAGATATGGAAATTCCACATCCTATGGACCGGCTTATTTGTGGCGATGTGGGATTTGGCAAGACTGAGATTGCGATCCGTGCAGCATTCAAAGCCGTTACTGATAGTAAACAAGTGGCTATTTTGGTTCCAACTACTATATTGGCGTTGCAACATTACAATACTTTTAAAGAGCGACTAAAAGATTTTCCATGTAAACTGGATTACATCAATCGTTTTAAAAGTACAAAACAACAAACGGAAACATTGAAAAATTTAGAAGAAGGCAAGCTTGATATTATTATTGGAACCCATAAACTATTAGGAAAAGATGTGAAATTTAAGGATCTGGGTTTAATGGTTATTGATGAAGAACAAAAGTTCGGTGTTGCCGCCAAAGAAAAACTGAAAGCCATACGGGTAAATGTAGACACTCTCACACTCACAGCCACGCCTATTCCACGTACCTTGCAATTTTCGATGATGGGCGCTCGCGACCTTTCTATTATGAATACACCTCCTCCCAACCGTCATCCTGTAACGACAGAATTACACATGTTTAGTGAAACGACTATCCGCGATGCTGTGTCTTATGAATTGATGCGAAACGGACAGGTCTTTTTTGTACACAACAGAGTGGCCGATATTCATGAGATTGCCGGAATGATTCAACGTCTGTGCCCGGACGCTCGTGTAGCTGTTGGGCATGGACAAATGGACGGAGATAAGCTCGAAGAAATAATGATGAACTTTATTGATGGTGAAAGTGATGTGTTAGTAGCCACTACAATAATTGAATCCGGACTTGATATTCCAAATGCGAATACCATTATTATTAACCAGGCACATATGTTTGGATTAAGCGATTTGCATCAGATGCGCGGTCGTGTAGGTCGATCCAACAAGAAAGCTTTCTGTTATTTATTATCTCCAGCCTTATCCTTGCTAACTCCTATCGCTAAAAAACGGCTACAAACAATTTCAGAATTTTCTGATCTGGGAAGTGGATTCAATATAGCCATGCGTGATCTGGATATCAGGGGAGCAGGTAATTTATTAGGAGGTGAACAAAGTGGATTCATAAATGAGATTGGATTTGACATGTATCACAAGATATTGGATGAGGCGATTCAGGAATTAAAGGAAACAGAGTATAAAGATCTTTTTACTGATCCTGCACACGAAAGCATAAACGCAAACCCTTTATCACCGTTTACGCATTCGTTTGTGAAAGATTGCCAGATCGATACCGATATGGAAATATTGATTCCCGATGATTATGTGAACAGTGTTTCAGAACGATTGAGTTTATATAAAGAATTAGACAACATTGAAGAAGAACCTAAACTGCTGGCTTTTGAAGAACAGTTGCGCGACCGCTTCGGGCCTGTTCCTTCGCAGGTAACACAATTAATGAACACTATCCGCTTACGGTGGATAGCAAAAACATTTGGCTTCGAAAAAATTGTACTTAAAAACAATCGACTGAAAGGATACTTCATTACCAACCAAAATTCTCCTTTCTTTCAGTCAGAAGCTTTTACGCACATATTGCATTTTATACAACACAATCCACGAAGGTGTAAAATGAAAGAAGATAAAAACAAACTTATTCTTTCCTTTGAAAATGTAAATAACATTGACGATGCCATTGAAATTTTAGAAGGAGTTTTAGTTAAAAAGTTAACCGATTTGAAGATTTGAAAATTCGTTAATTTGAAAATTGATTCAAAACAATTAATGTCTCATTTAGTTAATATCAGTGACAATACAACCTCGATGCAAAATTTTCAAATTGGCACATTTTCAAATCTTCAAATTAAAAAATGTTAAAAGATAAATACACAATAGCAATTATTGGTGCAGGGCCTGCCGGTTGCGCAGCTTCCATACTTTTATCGAAAAAGAAAATACCACATCTGATTATTGACAAAGCAGTATTTCCACGAGATAAAATTTGTGGTGATGCTTTAAGTGGAAAAGTTATTCAACAACTAAACAGGCTTGACAACACCTTAGGAAAATCCATGGAAATTGATAAAGACACTTTCATTGGAAGTTGGGGGGTTAAATTTGCAGCTCCCAACGGAAAATTTATTGACATTCCATTTAATCCAAATGCCTCTTCAGAAGACCGCCCGTCAGGTTATATATCCAAACGTTTTGACTTTGATCATTATTTAGTTAAAAAGTTAAATCCTGAATATGCTGAATTTATTCAGGATGCAGAGCTTATAACAGCAACGTATACTGAAGAAGGAATAGAACTTTCTGTTAAATGCCGGGAGATCGTACATACTATCCAAACCAATCTTGTCATTGCATCAGATGGAGATCGTTCAGTCATAAATAAACAATTAGGTACCATAAAAAAAGAAGCTGATCATTATTCTGCGGGAATTCGTGGATACTATGAAGGTGTCATAGGTTTTCATGAAAAGAGTTTTATTGAACTTCATTTTATGAAAGAAATTTTACCCGGTTATTTATGGATCTTTCCTTTGCCGAATGGCTTGGCGAATGTTGGTGTCGGAATGCTCAGCTCATCTGTTAGCAAAAACAAAACAGATTTGAAAAAAGCAATGTTGAAAGCCATTGAAGAAAATCCTACCATTAAAAATCGGTTTTCGAACGCTAAACTCGTTGGTAAAATTCAAGGATGGGGCCTGCCTCTCGGATCTAAAAAAAGAAAATTATCAGGCAATAACTTTATACTCACCGGAGATGCCGCTTCTCTTATTGACCCTTTTACCGGTGAAGGAATTGGAAATGCAATTACAAGTGGAGTACTCGCAGGAGAAATAGCGGTATTGGCTTTTGAAAACAATTGTTACGATGCACAATTCCTTGCTAAATATGACGAAGCTGTTTATAAAAAATTATGGGAAGAATTGAAGCTCAGTCATACATTATTAAAATTATGTAAATATCCCTGGCTATTTAATTTCGTTGTGAACAAAGCAGAAAAAAGCAAAACGCTCCGTGATACTATTTCCTGCATGTTTATTGATGTGGAGTTACGTGCAAAATTTAGAGATCCTCTGTTTTATTTTAAATTACTTACAAACGCATAAAGTAATTCATAAAATAAACTAGCGAGAATAAAAATAGCAAACTCAATTGAAACTCATTCTACAATTCAAGAATAGGACAATCAATATTTAAATACTCTTCTGAATATCCTTTTTCTTCGGAATATTTATATTTTTTTGAATTAATAAGCAAATCAAGAAAGCTTACTGTTAACAAACTTAACTGGACAAACAATAAATAAACAAATGCTCCAATCATAAAAAAAATCCCGGGAACCAAAAAATATGGAATTTGAATTATAAAGAAGAAGAAAAACATTTTTTTATTCTTTTGCAACCTGCCAATTCGATAAGGCGCAAAAATCAAATCACCCATAATTTCTGTAATTGTCATATTGATTATTTTTTTAGTACCCGATTATTACATTGTTAAAATTATTAAGCGACATAATTTAAATTTAAAGATCAGGAGAAAAACTTAAAAAGTTCGATCTAATTATCTTTACTTATTTAAAAGTTTTTAACATTGTGATTTAAAAACCTAAAAAATTTAATCCCAATGAGGGACTCCTTTGTTAATAACAATAAATAAAGGAATATATTAATTGGATCTTATTGCTTCAACAGGATCCATTTTAGATGCTTTATAAGCGGGAATAAATCCGGATAACACGCCGGTTATACCGGAAACAGTCAGGCCTAACAAAATATTTTCACTGGAAAGAAGTATACCAAAATCAAAAGCAAGATTGCTAATAATGGTTCCAATAAAAATTACTAAAAGCCCTATCCCTCCTCCTATCAAACTCAGTATAACCGACTCAATAAGAAACTGGAATAAAATAAAATAATTTTTCGCACCTAAAGATTTTTGAATACCAATTATATTCGTTCGTTCTTTTACTGAAACAAACATAATATTAGCTATACCAAAACCACCTACCATAATAGAAAAACCGCCAATGATCCAGCCTGCTGTTCCTATTAAACTAAATAAAGAATCCAATCGACTGGAGAGCAGACTGGCTTCATTCAAAGAAAAATTATCTTCTTCAATTGGCTTCAACGATCTTATAGATCGCATGACTCCTCTGAGCTCATCTTTTAACTCCATATTCGTTACTCCTGCTTTTCCTTGTACCATGATAAAAGGTTGAGCTTTCTCTGAGCGAATATCAATTAAGTTTCTGGCATAATTGATTGGAATAAGAACCTCATTATCTATACTATTTCCAATTATACTTTCTCCTTCCTTTTCGAAAACCCCAATTATGCCGACCTTTCTACCCAATATCGTTATATCTTTACCCAAAGGGCTTGTAGAAGGAAACAGGTTATCTGCGATCACCGCGCCAATTATAGCGCAACTTCTGCCATTGTTAGATTCAGAGGGGGAAAAATAACGCCCTTCTCTTAATTCAAAAGACTTGATTTTATTATAATCGTAGGATGCGCCGGTGATGGTTGTGCCTTCAGCGCTGAAATTTTGATATTTAATAGTTTTATTATTGGATGAAACTGCAAATGCAACGGCATTCGCATTGTTTAAACTACGTCGAATTTCTTCCATTTCCGAATACTTAGGCAGAGGCCTGTTAGCATATTTCCACCAGGGATAATCCGAGCCGAACTCCCACGACCATTTTTGAATATAAATTACATTTTCTCCTAAAGACTTAACGCTGTTTCTAACTTTATTTTCAAGAGCGTCAATTACAGTAAATACTGATATTATTGCAAATATGCCAATGGAAATTCCTAATAACGATAGAAATGTCCGGGTCTTATTATCAACAAGTGAATGAAAAGCGAATAAAAAACTTTCACCAATAAGTCTTAAAAACAGCATTTTATAATTATAGATATCGTCAAAGATAATTGATGTTTAATTGATTTTATTAAATATCGTAAATGTATTTTGTTGGTAAATTAGTTTTACGAATTAGTTGTTTCTTGCGGCATAATTTAATAAACTTGCAGCCTTAATTATACTTATTAATAAACACCTCCTTGAAGAAGATAAAAAACGCACTTATTTCCGTTTACCATAAAGATCACCTCGAACCTATTATCCGGCAACTTAACGCTTTGGGAGTTACGCTTTTTGCTACCGGGGGCACACAAGATTTTATTGAAAACCTGAACATACCTGTCGTTGCTGTTGAAGATATAACTTCTTACCCTTCAATTTTGGGAGGACGCGTTAAGACATTGCATCCGAAAATATTTGGAGGCATACTGAGCAGAAGGGAGAATGCAGATGATCTTTTACAACTGGCCGAATACGAAATACCGGAAATAGATTTGGTCATTGTTGATCTTTATCCTTTTGAAGAAACCTTAGCTTCAGGGGCAGATGCATCAGCCATTATTGAAAAAATTGATATCGGAGGCATTTCATTAATTCGGGCTGCCGCTAAAAACTTTAAGGATGTTGTAATTATTCCTTCCCGTGAAGATTATGATTTCTTTCTTGAACTCTTAACTGAAAAACAAGGTTCCTCAACCATTGAGGATCGTAAAAAAATGGCAGCCAAGGCTTTTGGTATTTCTTCTCATTATGATTCAGCCATCTACAACTACTTTAATAAAGATACCGATCAGATATTCAATCCACGCATAACAGTGTCCAAAACATTGCGCTACGGAGAAAACCCGCATCAAAAAGGAGTATTCTATGGAAAGTTGGATGATATGTTTGAAAAATTACATGGTAAGGAATTATCGTATAATAATTTATTGGATATTGATGCCGCTGTATCATTAATCGCTGAATTTAAAGAACCGACATTTGCCATTTTAAAACACAACAACGCCTGTGGATTAGCATCGCGATCTAATTTAATGGATGCCTGGAAAGATGCGCTGGCAGGAGATCCAATCTCAGCATTTGGAGGTGTCCTGATTACGAATCGTACCTTGGACGTAAATACCGCTAGGGAAATTAATACTTTATTTTTTGAAGTCATTATTGCCCCTGCCTACGATGCTGAAGCATTGGGGGTGCTACAGCAAAAGAAAAACAGGGTTATCCTGATTCAAAAAAATATCGAATTAGAAAAAATCCAATTCAGAACATTACTAAACGGAGTCATTACTCAGGACAAAGATCTTAAAACGGAAACCATATCCGATATGCAAACTGTTACAGCCAAATCGCCTACCGAATTGGAAAAATCAGATATGGAATTTGCCAATAAATTGGTGAAACATACAAAATCAAACACCATAATTTTTGCCAAAAATAAGCAATTGATAGCTAGTGGCGTTGGCCAAACATCCAGAGTGGACGCACTTAAACAAGCTATTGAAAAAGCAAAATCTTTTAACTTCGACTTAAAGGGAGCGGTCATGGCATCTGATGCTTTCTTCCCTTTTCCTGATTGTGTGGAAATTGCCTGTGACGCAGGAATAACAGCAGTAATTCAACCGGGTGGCTCTATTAAAGATGCTGAATCTATTGACTTTTGCAACAAACACAATATGGCCATGGTCATAACAGGGACACGACATTTTAAACACTAGTGGGTTATTTTCAATATTATAGACAGAAACAACGTTAATGATTAACAAATAACAAAAAACATATGGGATTTTTTGATTTTTTAACACAGGAAATAGCTATTGACTTAGGAACAGCCAATACCTTAATCATTCATAACGACAAAGTAGTAGTTGATGAGCCTTCGATTGTTGCTATCGACAGGACAACTGGGAAAGTAATTGCTGTGGGCAAACAAGCGATGCAGATGCATGGTAAAACACACGAAAACATTAAGACTATCCGACCATTAAAAGATGGCGTGATTGCAGATTTTGATGCTGCGGAACATATGATTCGGGGAATGATTAAAATGATCAATCCCGGTAAAAAATTATTTACACCTTCTTTACGAATGGTAATTTGCATACCATCCGGTATTACAGAAGTAGAAAAGCGTGCTGTACGTGATTCTGCTGAACACGCCGGAGCCAAGGAAGTATATTTGATCCATGAGCCGATGGCTGCTGCCATTGGTATTGGAATTGATGTGGAAGAACCAATGGGAAATATGATTATTGATATTGGCGGTGGTACCAGTGAAATTGCTGTTATCGCTTTAGCCGGTATCGTTTGTGATCAGTCGATCCGTGTAGCAGGAGATGGTTTTACTACAGATATCTGGGATTATATGAGACGCCAGCACAATATTCTTATCGGTGAACGTTCTGCAGAAAGAATTAAAATTGAAGTAGGTTCCGCATTAGCTGAATTAGAAAATCCTCCACCTGATTTCGCTATTCATGGTAGAGATTTAATGACCGGCATCCCAAAAGAAATTACCGTTTCATATGTAGAAATTGCACATGCTTTGGATAAATCTATTTCTAAAATAGAAGAAGCTATTTTAAAAGCATTGGAAATTACCCCTCCCGAATTATCGGCAGATATTTATCGTACCGGTATTTATTTAACTGGTGGCGGTGCCTTATTAAGAGGCCTAAATAAACGAATCGCTATGAAGACAAGACTTCCGGTACACGTAGCAGAAGATCCTTTAAGAGCAGTAGTTAGAGGAACAGGTATCGCTTTAAAAAATATTGAGCGATTTAAATTTTTATTGCCTTAATTTTTACCATTAATAAATTAAGAGTCTGTCTCAAAAGTCAGAGTTCGTCATGCTGTCCGCCTGAGGCGGACAGCATGACTGTAAATTGAAACTTTTGAGACAGGCTTTTTTTGTTTTTAATATTTGTCGGGTCTACGTTTTAATATCCTGCTTTTATACACAATTGTATGTTACTATCTAATTCAAAAACGCTTTATTGATCCCAAAGAAAAGCACTATCTTTGTCGTTAATTATATTCTTCCACTAACGTATGCGGAACCTGTTTGTCCTACTTTGGAAAAATTACTTTTTTATATTGTTCCTGCTATTTGAAACACTATGCATTTACCTTATAGTTCAAAACAATAGTTTTCAACGGGCCAGCTTTGTTAACTCTACAAATACAGTTGTTGCCACTATTTACAGAACTGAAAATAACGTTACCAATTATATTCATTTAAAAACTGTAAACGAGGCACTATCTAGAGAGAATGCTCGCTTGCATTCTAAAATGCCAACATCTTATTTAAATCCATGCGCAGACACTACATCGGTTAACGATCCTTTGCGTGTACAGCGGTATACATACATGAATGCGAGAGTGATTAACAATACAACCAATAAGCGCAATAATTATTTAACTTTGGATAAAGGATTCCTTAATGGCGTAAAACCTGAAATGGCCGTTATTTCCAGCAATGGTGTTGTTGGGATAGTGAAAGATGTTTCCGAACATTTTTGTTCTGTATTATCGATATTGCATAAAGAAACAAAGATAAGTGCTAAGCTATCTAAATCCGGATATTTTGGATCTTTGGTTTGGGAAGGTGGTGATTATCAAAAAGCAAATTTGTTAGACATTGCCAAACATGTTCCGCTTCATAATGGAGATACCATTGTCACCAGTGCATATTCGTCCATATTTCCCGAAGGTATTATGATTGGTGTGGTGGAAAGTTTCGAACTTAAACCCGGTGATGTATTCTACACAATAGAAGTAAAATTATCTGCCAACTTTGGAAATATCACGCACGTTTATATTGTTGAAAATTTGTTAAAAGCAGAACAAAAAAAAATAGAAAGCACCTTTAAAAATGATTAATAATACTATTGTTATCAATATTTTCAGGTTTATTTTTTTAGTGCTGTTCCAGTCTGTAATATTAAATAATATAGAACTGGGCGGCTATATCAATCCATACCTGTATGTATTATTTATATTATTGTTACCCTTTGAAACACCCAAGGGCGTTTTATTAATTCTGGCATTTTTTATAGGATTAAGTGTAGATATGTTTTCAAATACAATGGGGGTACATGCCTCAGCCTCTGTGTTTATGGCCTATTGCAGGCCACATGTGTTAAAACTTGTAGCACCACGCGATGGGTATGACGCAGAAACAAAACCCACTATAAAAAGTCTGGGCTTTAGATGGTTTCTTGTATATGCATCCTTTCTTATTTTTGCTCATCATATCTTTTTATTTTTTATTGAAGTATTCCGCTTCAGTGAGTTTTTTCTCACCTTATGGCGCGTGATACTAAGCTCTATTCTCACCATAATTTTGGTGCTTTTAAGTCAGTTTTTATTTTATAAGTCCGGAGCCGAAAAATGAACATTACTTCTGAAAGAAAATATATTATTTCCGGCATATTTATAATTGTGGGATTTATTTATATTATCCGACTGTTCTATATCCAGGTAATTGATGTTAGTTACAAATTATCAGCCAACAATAACGTTTTGCGATATGTTACCGAATTTCCTTCACGTGGATTAATTTATGACCGGAAAGGACGCCTCATGGTATACAATGAAGCGGTCTATGATTTAATGATTATTCCTAAGCAGGTAAAAAATATTGACACTACAGAATTCTGTAAGCTAATTGGCATTACAAAAGAAGTATATATAAAGAAATATTATAAGGCAAAAGTTTATTCTCCTGTAAAAGCAACCATCTTTGAAAAACAATTATCCGCTGAAACATACGCTGCCTTCCAGGAAAAACTTTACAAATTTCCCGGTTTCTGGGTAGAAGCCAGAACATTAAGAAAGTACCCAAAGCCCATTGCCGCTCATACTCTTGGATACATCGGCGAGGTAGACAGTGCTGTATGCAAAAAAGATCCTTATTACAGAATGGGCGATTACATTGGGATAAGTGGTATTGAACAAGCCTACGAAAAAGAATTGCGAGGCAAGCGGGGATTAAAGGTTCAAATGGTGGACGTCTTTAACAGGATAAAAGGAAGTTTTCAGGATGGAAAGTTTGATACCTTGGCTGTATCGGGAGACAACCTGATAACCTCTATGGACGCGGTAGTACAGGAATATGGCGAACAGCTTATGCAAAATAAAATGGGTAGTATTGTCGCGATTGATCCTTCGTCAGGTGAAATATTAGCGATGGTAAACGGTCCTACTTATGATCCGAATTTAATGGTAGGAAGAGTGCGCTCCCAAAACTATGCGAAGATGCTTTTTGATCTCAGTAAGCCATTGTTTAACCGTTCTCAGCAAGCTTATTATCCACCCGGATCCACCTTTAAACTAATTAATGGTTTAATTGGTCAACAAGAAGGAACCTTACTTCCTTCTACACGCTATGCCTGCCACCGAGGGTACCAGATGGGTAGTATTAAAATAAGTTGCCACGAACACCCTTCTCCCCTTGATTTACGTCAATCCGTTCAGCAATCCTGTAATGCTTATTATTGCAATGTTTTTAGAACTATTATTGATAACCCTAAATACAAAAGTACTGAAATAGCCTACAACGTATGGAGAAACTATGTGCTGAGTTTCGGTGTTGGTAAAAAACTCAACATTGATCTTCCACACGAGTTAAGAGGAATGGTTCCTTCGCAGGAATATTACGATAAGTATTTTGGCAAGGGCCATTGGCGATCTTCCACGATTGTTTCTTTAGCTATTGGACAAGGAGAGTTAGGTATTACGCCATTACAAATGGCCAACATTATGGCTACCATTTCCAATAGAGGATATTATTACATTCCTCATATCGTTAAAGCCGTAGGTGATAAACTATATATAAACCCGGAGTATCAGAAAAAAAATTACAGTTTAATCGATCCCAAATATTTTGATATTATGATTGACGGGATGCAGGATGCCGTGGAAAGTGGGACGGCTGCAGCATCAAAAATTAAAGGCATCACCATGTGTGGTAAAACAGGAACAGCTCAAAATCCTCATGGTCAAGATCACTCCTTGTTTGTAGGATTTGCGCCTCGTGTGAATCCTAAAATTGCTATTGCAGTAATGATTGAAAATGGTGGGTTTGGCGCTACCTGGGCTGCTCCAATTGCCAGTTTAATAGTTGAAAAATACCTGACGGATAGTATATCCCGGCCTGCTATAGAAAAAAGAATGCTTGAAGGAAATACGATTGCGCATATGCACGATCCTCCTTCGAAACCAAAACCATCAAAGAAAAAAATATAATTACATAGAATTTAGTAGTATCTGATTGAGAAAAGAAAATAGCATATTTGCCAACATAGATTGGTTATTGGTGACACTCTACCTCGTAATGGTGTTTAGCGGGTGGATAAATATATATGCCTCTGTTTATAACGACGAACATCAGCTTATCACTGACATGACACAAAATTATGGAAGACAACTTATCTGGATTGTCTCTTCCATAATTCTGGCGCTGGTCATACTCATAATTGATGGAAAGTTTTACACCGCATTCTCCTTTCCTATTTATTTTATTAGTTTAATTTCTCTTGTTGCTGTATTATTTTTTGGGAGAGAGATTTCCGGTAGTAAATCGTGGTTTCGATTTGGTGATATTGGAATACAACCTGCAGAGTTTGCAAAGTTTGCAACCAATATGGCTCTTGCCAAATATCTAAGCACACTCAACATTAAATTCACAGATTTTAAAACAAAATTAATCTCCGTACTTATAATTGGAATCCCAATCGGGATGATCCTTTTAGAAAACGAAACAGGTGTCGCGTTGGTTTTCTTTGCATTTATTTTAGTGCTTTATAGAGAAGGATTATCAGGTAATATATTGCTATTGGGAGTGCTGGTGACAATTCTTTTTATTTTAACCCTATTGGTTAGTAAAATCATTCTGATCAGTATTGTGACTGGATTTTCCATTATAGCTTTTATTTTAATGCGTAAAAAACTAAAAAATATTTTGACCATAATTTTTGTATTCGTATTCCTTTCAGGTAGCATTTATAGTGTAGATTATGTATTCACGAAAGTATTGAAACCACATCAGACACAAAGGATAGATGTTCTGCTTGGAAAGTCGCAGGACTTAAAAAAAACAGGATATAATGTGAACCAATCAAAAATCGCAATCGGATCTGGTGGCTTTTGGGGAAAAGGTTTTTTAGAAGGAACGCAAACAAAGTACGATTTCGTACCTGAACAAAGTACAGATTTTATTTTTTGCACTGTTGGCGAAGAATGGGGATTTGTAGGAAGTTTTGTCGTTATCGGTTTATTTATTACGATGCTTATCCGTATCATCTTTGTAGCCGAACGGCAACGTTCCCCATACGTCAGGATCTATGGATATGGCGTAGCTTCGATATTGTTTTTTCACCTCATGGTAAATATTGGGATGACCATTGGTTTGGCACCCGTAATAGGTATCCCGTTACCGTTTTTCAGTTATGGAGGGTCTTCATTATGGTCCTTTACAGTATTACTATTTATCTTTATTAAATTGGATGCTTATAGATGGAGTATACTTAGATAAAAAAGTTTTCTTTTTGAGATTCATATTTAACCATCAATACGGTATAAATTTGCTACTGATTAACCCCTTTTGAAATTAAATAATACCTTTGAATTTTTCATGTGTATATAATTTGTTTTTTAATGGTCAAATGGAATGCGGCATCCGCCTGAGGCGGATGCATTATCGATACTGAAAGATCATGGCTATTCATCTGTTAAGATCAAACTCCTTCGGAGTTAATTATTTAGATGTCTAATATAATTCATTACCTTTCTTCTCTTGATTTATATGAATACTCATAATGATATTTGTTCGACTAAAAATTATAATTAGCCAATGAAAAACTCAAATAGTAAAATCGCTTTAGTTAAAGATGATCCATGGCTGGAACCTTATGAGCACGATATTACGGAAAGATACAACCGATTTCTTCATCGGCTAAATGAAATAGAAAAGGCATACGGAAGTTTGGATGAGTTTTCTAAAGTGCATTTATATTTAGGGATTAACTATGATAAAAAAGCCAAAGGATGGTGGTATCGCGAGTGGGCTCCTAAAGCACATGCACTATACCTTGTGGGTGATTTTAACGGATGGAATTGGGATACGCATCCTTTAATCAAATTAGACAGTGGTGTTTGGGAAATATTTCTTTCTGATAAAGATTATAAAGATACATTTAAACACGAAGGCCTTGTTAAAGTAAGAGTACGTGCCGACAACGGAGATCAGCTAAGAATTCCGGCATGTATCAGAAGAGCTGTACAGGATCCTAAAACGTATGCTTTCTCAGGACAGATATGGGCACCCGAAAAACCTTTCAAATGGACAGATAATACCTTTGATCTGTCTCAAATAAAATCTCCTTTTATTTATGAAAGCCATACCGGTATGGCCCAGGAAAAAGAAGGACTGGGAACATACCGAGAATTTGCAGACAATATCTTACCCCGCATTCATAAATTAGGATACAACTGCGTTCAACTAATGGCGGTAATGGAACACCCGTATTATGGCTCATTTGGCTATCATGTAGCAAATTTTTATGCACCTTCTTCCCGCTTCGGAACTCCTGAAGATTTAAAATATCTTGTTAACAAAGCCCATGGATCGGGTATCGCTATTATTATGGATGTTGTACACTCTCACGTAGTAAAAAATGTGGCTGAAGGTTTAAATGATTTCGATGGTTCTGGCAATCAATACTTCCACTTAGGCGGTAAAGGTTATCACGAATTATGGGATTCCAAACTTTTTGATTACGCCAAATGGGAAGTGCAACAATTCTTATTATCCAATTTAAAATATTGGATGGATGAATTTCATTTTGATGGATTCCGCTTCGATGGTGTAACATCGATGCTATATTTTCATCATGGTATGACTGCCTTTGACCATTACGACAAATATTTCAGAGATTCGGTTGATTGGGATGCAGTGACCTATTTACAATTGGCTAACGAATTAATTCATAGGACAAACCCGCATGCTATCAGTATTGCAGAAGACATGAGCGGAATGCCCGGAGGCTGTAGAAAAATGGAAGACGGCGGACTTGGATTCGATTACCGCTTAGGAATGGGAATTCCTGATTTCTGGATAGAAATTCTAAAGCATAAAACCGATGAAGAATGGAACATCCATGAATTCTGGAATGTATTAAACAACCGAAGGTATAAAGAGAAAACCATAGCCTATACCGAATCTCACGATCAGGCTTTAGTGGGCGACAAGACCCTCGCCTTCTGGCTTATGGATAAAGAGATGTATTGGCACATGCGTGTGAATGATCCAAATATTATAATTGACAGGGGTATTGCTTTACATAAATTATTACGACTGGTTACCATTTCTCTTGGTGGAGAAGGCTATCTGAATTTTATTGGAAATGAATTCGGTCATCCTGAATGGATAGACTTTCCAAGGCTTGGAAATAACTGGAGCTTTAAATATGCAAGACGTCAATGGCATCTGGTCGACAATCCTGATTTGAAATACAAATGGCTTGCCTCTTTTGATGAAGACATGGTGAAGACAATGAAAGAAAACCATGTACTGGAAGCCTTACCCGCTCAAGCGATTAACATGGATATCAATAACAAAGTGATGATCTTCGAAAGAAACAACCTGATTTTCGTTTTGAATTTTAGTCCGAACAACTCGATTCCGAATTACAGATTCCCGGTTCCAAATGCAGGCAAATATAAAGTAGTATTGAATTCTGACGAACCACAGTTTGGCGGCTTTAACAGAGTGGATTCTAAAATGATTTATGAAACGGTGAATGAAGGAGGCAAGGAAATATTGAGTATTTATACCACTAATAGGACGGGACTGGTGCTGAAAAAGGGATAGAGTCTATTATTTATTTAGACGTGTCAGGTTTTAAAAACCTGACACGTCTGATGCCATTTGATGCGAAGCTCTTAATTATGGCACGCTAATGTTGATACTTTGAAGAAAGTATTTTTATTACTTTTGTAAAGATGAGACAAGTAATAGTTAAAAAAGATCGGGGAATAGAAAAAATTAGTATTGGCCTTTCTATCGTTGAATTTAAGGAAGGAAAATCTTTTATAACATATTGTCCATATTTAGATATTAGCGGTTATGGTGAAACCGAACAAGAGGCTGAAGAATCTTTTAAGTATTGTGTAAGGGAAACTATTAATTATGCCCTTAAAAAAATTAACCATTGATAATAGACAGAAATTAAATAGTCCTTCGAGAAAGGTATATAGGTGAAAATATAATAAATTCGAATAAAAAAACATGCCAAAACTTTATGAATATCTTGGATTGATAATTTTGTTTTATTCACAGTGCATGAGCCGATTCATGTTCATTGTAAATATCAGGATAAAGAGAGTAAAGCTGAAATAATTTTTGAAAATGGCAAATTTACAAAAGTGGTAATTAAGGATGTTCCTGGTAAAAAACCTTTAGATAGCCAAAACCTTAAAAAATTTAAAAAAATTGTTGAGTTGTATCGTGATGATATCGTTAGAAAATGGGTTGACTTCTTCGTATATAACAAAGAGATTGTTACTGAGAAAATAACAAAAAAAATATAATAGACATGGTTATCTCAATTCAAAAAGCCGATTACATTGGTAAGTACAAGATAAAATTTATATTTTCTGATGGGGTTAATCAGACGGTTGATTTTAGTCCTTTTTTAAAACATTCTAGAAATCCAATGACAAAAAAATACCTTGATGAGAATTTGTTTAAATCCTATACAATAGAGTATGGAGATATTATCTGGAACGATTATGAAATGTGTTTCCCAATTTGGGATTTGCACAAAGGAAAAATTTAAACCAAAATGCTTTGTTAGTATAATTGAAAAAAACATTCTTTATGCGTAATAAAGAAAACTAAAATGAAAGCAATAGACATAAATACCACACTGATTGACGGCTATTTCCGACTGCTGGACAATCTAAGTCCGAGTAACAAACTTGACCTTATTTCAAAACTTACTCTTTCTGTAAAGACAGACATTACAGAAAGGAAAAAATATTTTTTTAAAACTTTCGGTGCCTGGGAGTCGAAAAAATCTGCTGACGAAATCATAAATGAGACTCGTAACAGCAGGACTTTAAACCGACAACGAAACACAAAACAGTACAGATGAAAAATTCAAATATCATAGAATCATTAAGAGCTGAAAAAGAATACCTAAATTTCAAATTTGGGGTTGAAGAAATAGGTATTTTTGGCTCTTTCGCAAGAGGTGAAGATACTCCCGGAAGTGATGTAGATATTTTAATTAAATTTAAAAAACCATCCTTTGATGCGTTGATGGGAGCCTATTTATTTCTTGAAAAAATATTGAATAAAAAAGTTGATTTGGTTTCCAAGCATAAAAACTTATCTTCCCGCTTCCTCAGTATAATTGAAAAAGACATTATTTATGCATAATAAAGAAGTTCTTCTTTCCAAATTCGAATATATTCGCGATCATATTCAGACGATTATAAATTACACTTCGGATATTTCAAATGCAGACGACTATGTAAATACAGTCCAAGGTGGGATTTTATTAGACGCAACTATAATGCGTCTTCAGGCATTAGGCGAAAATCTTAAACAAATAGAACAAAAAGCGCCAGAAATTTTTGAAAAACATCCTGAAGTTGAGTGGGTCAAAATTATTCGTTTTCGTGATGTTATATCGCATCACTATGAGAAATTGGAATCAGAAATTATTTATGAAATATGCACTGATTTTATTCCGAAACTTGAAAAGGTTATTGATAAAATAATAATGGAAATTAATACTTCAACAAATTAGAAATATAAGAACAGAATAGTTGTGGCTATCAGGTAGGTCGAATAGCTTTGATCATGAATAACTATATAACTCTACTGCTCTTTGAAAAAAACAATAATTTTATTTTCTTTTTTTTTTTGATAAGTCGTGTTGCATTTGCTCAAGCCGATGGCTACGGAACATCATATAATTTCTTAACCGGCCCTTTCAAAAGAGGCCATACTGATATATTTATAGCCTTAAATCAATTTAAAAACACATTTGGGGAAATAGGTCTAAGCAGAGGATTTAGAGGTAATGACCTATGAAACTGTGAATGAAGGAGGCAAGGAAATATTGAGTATTTATACTTGTAATAGGACCGGGTTAGTTTTGAAGAAAATATAAATCAACCTTTGTTTTTTATTTGATATTCAAAATTTTCTACAACGCTTTTAAAGCAAGCAATCTTTCCCGGTAGAGACATTATATTGGCAGAAGAAAATTAAACGAGATAAGAAAAAAAATAAATTTTAATTAGTTTTTTTTACAATATAAGTTCGGGATAAGTCGCGATATTGAATCGGGTTATTGTGAAGGTTTTTTACTTTAGAATTCAACAATCTATAATTGGCATCGTACCAAAGTATCAGTAAGGGAGCATCTTTCATGGCTAATTGCTCTGCTTCTAAAAAGTATTTATAACCTTCTTTAACCGATCCGGCGGCTAATCCTTTTTCAAACAGTCTATCAAATTCTACGTTAATATATCTGGAAATATTCGGTACAGAAGGATCTTCAATTTTGGCAGGAACTGTTTTACCATACAATAATTGCAGAAACGAAGCTGGGTTGGGATAATCCGCAATCCATGAAGAGCGGAATAAATCGCCTTTAGCATTTTTCGCATCATTGATCTTTTGAGAAAATGGCACAATCATTAAATCCATTTTAATATTCAGATTCTCCTTTAATTGTTTCTGTATCTCCAAAGCTACGTTCGTATTCCTAACTCCTCCGCTGTTTAATTCTAAAGTGATTTTGGGAAATCCTTTTCCATCCGGAAATCCTGCTTCTGCCAATAACTTCTTTGCCTTTTCAACATCATGCTTATATCCCACAATCTTTGTATTACTATAGTTTGCAAATACGGGGGGAACGATACCGTATATTCCCGGCATAAAAGCTTCTCCATTCAGTATATTCTCAACAATCCTGTTTCTGTCTATAGCATATGATATAGCTTGTCTTACGCGTCTGTCTTTGAATGTGCCTGCCTGTGTCACAAATTCATAAAATTGTGTTGACATTTGAGGGCTGAGCTCTATAATATATTTCGGGTTAGCGCTTTGAAAATCTGCAATATTTTGCTGGACTATATTTTTGATAGATACGGAAGGAATTCTGAATACAAGATCAATATTTCCTTTTTGAAATTCCTCGAATGCCAGCAACTCTGTTTTAAAACTTTTTATTATAACAGAATCCAGATAAGGAAGTTTGTTGCCGAGTGTGTCGGTGCCATAATATTTTTTATTTCGAACCAATACAATTGTTTGAGAAGAATCTTCATCGGATGCAAAAATAAAAGGACCTGAGCCGACCTTTGTTTTATTGCCATATTTCTCAACTGCTTCCAAAGGAATAACAACAGTTGCAGGTAATGCAAGAAAATAAATAAATGTGTATAACGGTTTCTCAAGAGATAATTGAAGGGTATAATCATCTATTACTTTGATTCCTTCAACATCGAAATCAGGTTTTCCATTTGCACTTGCCTTGTAATATTTATTTGCGCCTTTAAGATTGTCCTTAAAAATTAAAGCAAAAGAGTTGTTATCTGATCGCTGAGTGCATAGTAATTCAAAGGAATACTTAAAATCAGCTGCTTTAACTTCTCTTCCAACGCCATTAGAAAAGCAGTTGTCATCATGAAAGAATACTCCCTTTTTAAGATGAAAAGTATATTTTGTCCGGGTTGAATCAATCTCCCATTTTTCAGCAATACCGGGGATGACAGATAAATCTGATGTATTAAATTTTAACAATCCTTCGTATACCTGCAAGGCAATTTCGGCAGATAGATTATCAGCAATAGCAATAGGAAAAAGTGTTTGATAGGGTTCTACCTCACTAATCCTCAAAGTTCCTCCCAATGTTATTTTTCCATTGGCAATTCGTCCTTCTTTTGTTTTATTTTCTTTACAGGCGGATAACCCCAATAGTAGAAAGGAAAATATATATATTGAATTTATAATAAAGTTGCGCATAGAGTTTAGTAGATTTTAAAAACGATAGAGCTTGTTTAAACAGAACGAATGCAGAATAAAAATAGGAATAAAATCAAACAGAACAATAAAAAAAATTACTATTTTCTCAATTTTTTGATAAAAATCCTATTTTCTCAATTTTTGCAATAGTTTAGAAGCAAATATGAATTCCGCCATTTCTTTATTATCAGTTTCGAGAATTTCTTTTGAATTACCTTCCCACCATTTTTGTCCCTGGTAAATAAATACTATTTTATCACCTATTTCAATTACTGAATTCATATCATGCGTATTGATAACAGTGGTAATGTTATACTCGGAAGTAATTTCTTTGATTAAATTATCTATGACGATGGAAGTTTGAGGATCCAAACCTGAATTGGGCTCATCGCAAAATAAATATTTAGGATTCATTGCAATGGCACGGGCAATGGCAACACGTTTTTTCATTCCACCACTTAGCTCTGATGGCGAGTGCTTATTTACATTTATAAGATTTACTCTTTTTAAACAAAAATTGGCGCGTTCTATTTTCTCCTCCTGGCTCATCTTAGCAAACATCGAAAGCGGAAAGATAACATTTTCTTCAACCGTCATCGAGTCAAACAAAGCGCCTCCCTGGAAAACCATTCCTATTTCCTGTCGAATACTTTTTCTCTCTCCGAAGTCCATTTCAGAAAAATTACGCTCATTATACAGGATTCGCCCTTGGTCGATATCAAACAATCCGACCATGCATTTCATGAAAACTGTTTTCCCGGATCCACTCCCTCCGATAATCAAACTGGTTTCACCGGGGTTGAATGAAGCAGAAATATCACTTAATATCTTTCTATCTCCAAAAGATTTAGAAATAGCATCTATTTTTATCATGATAAAAGCAACTGTGTTAAGATGTAGTCAACTATCAATATTAATATGGAACTGTATACTACAGCATTCGTACTTGTCTTCCCAACTTCAAGGGCACCTCCTTGTGTGTGATATCCATGATAAGCAGAAACTGACACGATAATAAAGGCAAAAGCGAAAGCTTTTATTAATGCAAACGTTACGTTAAAAGGAATGAAGCTAACATGGAGGCCATAAATAAAATCATTGTAGGTTATAACTCCGGCCATTTGTCCTGAAATTAACCCGCCTAAAATACCAAGGAACATACTAATCACAACAAGGAACGGAATGATAATGATGGCGGCAATAATCTTAGGTAATACAAGATAGCCGGATGGATTAATTCCCATAATTTCGAGGGCGTCAATCTGCTCTGTGACACTCATTGTTCCAATCTCTGAAGCAATGCTGGAGCCTACTTTTCCTGCTAAAACCAAACAGATAATAGTGGGAGCAAACTCAATAATAATAGAATCCCTGGTTACAATACCAACTACAAAAACAGGAACAAAAGCACTAAATAAATTGTGGGCTGTCTGGATACTTACTACGGCACCAAGAAATACGGATATAATACAAACAATTCCAAGAGAACCAAACCCTATTGATTCTATCTCCTTGAAAATTTGCTGTCTGTATACTTCCAACTTTTCAGGCCTGAAAAAAAGCCTTTTCAAAAAAAACAAATACCTGCCAACGTGAAATAAAATGTTCATTTTTAAAATAAAATTTTACTAAATTAAACAAAAACTCAAAAAAAAGACCTATCCCTTTTCATGTGTATATTATATTTCTTTTTGGTCACATGGAATTTGCATCCGCCTGAGGCGGATGCATTCCCAATTGATTAGTCATTATTTATGCTTCATTTCAGCTATTTTTTAAATTAATAAAAATCAATTGTATAAGGCATCCTTGCCTGAATCCCATTGGTTCCAAGGAATGCATTTAATTTTTTCCAATATGGATAAGATTCACCTAACTGATGTTTTACAAGTATGGACTCTGCTTCTCCTGACATCTCACTCACAAACTTAGTAAAAGGATCTTTTTGTTCAGGCAATGAAACAACCCTGTATGTATCAATTTTCGCCATTTTTGAGACCATCTTAACCGCTTTATCTATATCACCTAAAGCATCCACCAACCCGATCCTTAAGGCATCTGTTCCACTCCACACTCTTCCCTGTGCTATACTGTCTATAGCCGCATTGCTTTTCTTGCGGCCATTGGCTACACGGGTAAGAAAGGTGTCATATACTTTTTCTACTCTTCTTTGAACAATAGATCTTTCTGAAGCTGTTAGCGGTCGGGTAAATGTTCCGATATCTGAATATTTTCCTGTTCTAACAGTATCTACAGTAATGCCTAATTTGTTTTTTAGAAAGTTTTGCCCGTTAAACAACACGCCAAAAACGCCCACAGAACCTGTAATAGTATTGGGTTCAGCTACGATAGAATCAGCAGCACAAGCTATGTAATATCCTCCTGATGCCGCATAATCACCCATAGAAACAACAACGGGCTTTGCTTTTTTTGCCAGGTAAATTTCGCGCCATATTACTTCAGATGCCAAAGCACTTCCTCCCGGCGAATTTACCCTGAATACAATTCCTTTTATCGACTTATCCAACCTGGCCTTGCGTATAGATGCAGCCATTGGTATGGAACCAATATTAGTTGCTTCTCCTTTACCGTCTACTATTGTTCCGGATGCATAAATAATAGCTATTTTATCACGAACAACACCTGCTGTTTTTACTGTTAAAGCAGGCGATTCATTGTATTTTGTTAAGCTGACAAGATTTATTTTTTCGCTCTCTTCTAGTCCTGCTTTCTTTCCAAGACTGGTTAAAACTTCATCATAATATAACAACGAATCCACAAGTTTGTATTTATAAGCATCCTCGGCATTTTGAACCAGAAGGGATGCCGCAATATTTGCCAATTTTTTTTGATTTATTTTTCTGCTCACAGCGATCTTCTCAACTATATGATTCCAGATCGAGCCCATATAGGAAGCCGTTTGCAGCCTATTTTCAGGACTCATCTTTTCTAATATAAATGGTTCTATAGCGCTTTTAAACTTCCCATGCCGAATGATTTCCGGCTCTAACTCGAGCTTTTCTAAAGCGCTTTTAAAAAACAAAATCTCTGCTTGTAGTCCTTTAAATTCTAATTCGCCCTGAGGGTTTAAATATATTTTGTCCGCCACAGAAGCAATAAAATAAGCAGCCTGTGTATATTGTTCGCTGTAAGCGATAATAAATTTTTTAGATTCTTTAAAATCAACCAATGCATTGCGGATTTCCTCTAATGTGGCCATGCCTGTTTGAAGAACACTTAAATCGAGATAGATTCCTTTTATATTGTTGTCTGTTTTTGCTTTTTTAATATTGCTTAGTATGTCATTAAGTCCAAGATCCGGATTTGCGCTGAAGGACTTAAAATCAAAATTACTAAATGGATTATTACTTGTCCTTTCTTCTATTTTATAATTCAGCGAAATATGCAAAATAGAATTGGGGGGTGCAGATCCACTTTTGGCATGATCAAGACTTGAAATTGCAATGTATAGTACGAATACAAAACCTACAATAAGAAGCGCTACTGATAAAAAAAAGCCTACCATTGAGGCAAGCATAAACTTTAGAAATTGTTTCATATGTAAATAATTAAAATCACTGTTGATTGAGTGAATCAATACGAGTACAATGATACAAAAAAAACAGGTGCCAATTCGGGAGTAAAAAATCATTCAATTATTTATTTGATTGTTGAGTAATTAACGTATTCACAACGGGAACTGATTAAAATTTTTTGCCATAAAAAGCAGTATCCTTATATTTGAAAAATATAAAAAAGAGGATGAACAAAGTGTATTTACTTTTAGGAAGTAATATGGGCGACAGAAAAGCTTATTTATTACAAGCGCTGGATTTACTGAATAAACACGCAGGAACAGTTGAGAAAAAATCTTTACTATATGAAGCCGAAGCATGGGGACATAGAGAACAAGATCCTTTCCTGAACCAGGTAATTTGTATTCGCACGAAACATAATCCTTTTCAACTACTGAGTATCATTCTTGATCTTGAACTTAAAATGGGACGCCAACGTTTTGATAAATGGCATCAAAGAATAATTGATATTGATATTTTGTTTTTTGAAAACCGGATCATAAACGAAAAAGATTTAAATATTCCACATCCGCATATCAGCGAAAGACGCTTTACGCTTATGCCTTTGGTAGAGCTTGTCCCCGATTTTTTACATCCTGAATGCAACAAGACCATGACTGAACTTTTGTCTGAATGCAGTGATTCCTTAGGTGTTAAGGTTTTCATGGAGTAAATGTATTTCATAGCTTCTTATCGTTTTTACAAGTATCAACGGCAAGATAACATCCCCCTGCCTCCTTCGGCAATACACGAAAAAGGCTACTCACAAGGGGGAAGTGTTCCAATTAAGAGATATCAAAATATCGGGCTTTCTCCCTTTTGAAGGGGCAGGGGGATGATGTTCGATTACCTAGTATCTATTTTTAGGAGGAGGAGTAAAAAAATCTTTCAAATAAAAAGGTTCAAAATAGGCTACATCTACAAACTCTTTTTTAATGTAGGCAGCCTCTGCAAGTTCCGGCATATATCTGGCTGAAGGATTTATGTCATCCAAAAAAATAGCGTTCGGATGTTTTTCAAAAACAGGTTTGCACTTAGCCGCTCCATCTCCACAAAAAACAACTTTGTATTTTTCAAGAATGGAACTGTAAGAATTTTCATCAATAATATCCGCTGATGTTTCCCGAATAGTGTTGTTGTTTAAGTCATAAAACCCACTATACACTTCCATCCTTCGTGCGTCTATCATTGGGCAAATGAGCAAGCCTTGCTGTTTCTCCAGAGACAAAATAATATTTTCAATTATCACACTTTTACAAAGATGATACCCCATTGCCTGAAGTGTATTGATAGCAATCAATGGTTTCTCTAAAGAATAACACAAACCTTTAGCTGTTGAAACGCCAATACGTAAACCGGTATAAGATCCGGGCCCTTTGCTTACTGCCACTGCATCAATGTCATTAAGAGAAAGCTGAGCCTCTGACACCACCTCTTCTATAAAAACAGTAATAGATTCTGCATGGCTTCGGGCTTCATTCGATTCCCTTGTGGCTAGCAGCTTTCCATCTTTGCTCAAGGCTACTGAACATACAGTTGTTGCGGTTTCTAAATGAAGTAATAAGGCCATCTGTAATTTAAAATTCTATTATTCTTTTTCTTTTTTAAACAGTTGATCCTTTGTCACAACCTTTACTTTATCACCGTCCTGAAGGACCTTCGAAACAGCGCTGTATGGAGCTGTAACAATTTCTTCATCTCCTTTTAATCCTGAAATAATCTGAATAAAAGTATGATCCTGAATGCCCGTTTTTACTTTGTAGATTTTCACTGTATTGTCTTTATAAACAAAGACACATTCATTAACAACAGTATTGTTTTGAGATGAATCAGCCTTGTTTTTACTATTGGAGGAGTCAGCAGCCTCACGTGTAGTAACGGATTGAATAGGTACAACGAGTACATTTTTTTCCGTTTGCGTTTGAATATCCACTGTCGCTGACATTCCTGGTCGAAAAGGAGATTGATTATCTTTGTTGCTTGCTGACAGTTTTTTGTACGAATCACTTAAGATCCTTATTTTAACAAGAAAATTAGTTACCTGATCTGTGGAAACGCCTGTAGTACTCGCCGAATTCGCCACCTCTGTAACAATGCCTTTAAACTTCTGGTTCAGGTAAGCATCTACTTGAATAAGAGTAGTATCACCCACTGCTACACGGACTATATCGTTCTCGTTCACATCTGCCCTTACTTCCATCTCATGCACATTGGCGATCCGCATCATTTCTGTACCAGCCATTTGTGATGTTCCTACCACACGTTCTCCCTTTTCTATGTTGAGCTTGGAAACAATACCGCTAACAGGAGCTACGATAGATGTCTTTTGTAAATTATCATTCGCCTCCTTTAACGAGGCCTCTGCGCTTTTAACAGAAAAAGCAGAAGCCAAAGCAGCTTGCTTTGCACCTTCCAGGTTGGCTTTAGCTACTTCATAAGCTGATTTTATCGTCTCGAATTCAGAAGCTGAAATAGTACCTTCATCCACCAGTTTTTTATTTCTTTTATAGGTAGACTCCTCCCTTTCAAACTGTGATTGTGCTTGTACTACTCTTGATTTTGCATTTGCCACATCAGCCTTAGCGGTATTCACAGAAGCAGTCACTCGTTCTAAATTAGATTCATAAATATTGGGGTTTATCCTTACGAGTAAATCACCTTTTTTTACCTCCATGCCCTCTTTTACATACAACTCAACCACTTCTCCTGATACGTCAGGACTTATTTTTACCTCTGTTTCAGGTTGCACTTTTCCATTCGCTGAAACTATTTCAACAATAGTTCTTCTGGTAACTTTCTCAATACTTACATTTATAGATTTGTCTTTACTGCTCCATCTTTTTATAAGTATTCCTAATAAAATGATTGCGATAACGGCTACTATATATTTTGTTTTCTTACTCATTTATTTTTGTTTTTTATTGGTATTTGTCTGTCTGAGGCCTTACCCCAACCCCTCTCCGCCTGAGGCGGAGAGGGACTTTTCTGTAACTCCATTTTATAATCTCTAAATTAAAAAGTTAATTGTTTCCCTTGATAAAAATCCAAAACTTTTTGCTTAAAAATAGAATCGTACTTCGCCTGTAACAATTGGGATTCCACTTTATTTAAGTTGTTCTTAGAAGTGACTAAATCAAATGAATTAATGAGTCCGACGGCATACCTTTGTTCTGTGTATTTAAAGGCTTCGCGGATGGCCAATACTGATTTTTCGGTTGCCTTATATCTTTTAATGGCAGCTACCGCATCTGCATAGGCTTGTTGTATGCTTTTTCTTACCTGATTCCTTACAAGGTCTGCATTTAACTTTGCATTCATTAAAGAAATTTTAGATTTGTTAATAGTTGTTTGCACCTGCCATCCGTTTAAAAACGGAATGCTCAAACTAACTCCTATCGACTTACTTAAGTTATCGTTTAACTGATCTTTAAAAGGTATTTTTTCATAGATGGGCGTTCCCGGATAATTTGCATAAAGAGGATCACCATTATAATAGCCAATGATCTCTTGTTGTATTGGCCCGGAACCTATCATACGCTGTCTTGATTCTGAATATCCTGTGCCAAAAGAACTGTTCAACATCAACCGTGGACTACGGCCACCCTGAGCAATGGCGATACCTTTTTGAGCGCTTAAAACTTTTGTATCGGCGCTTTTTATTTCCGGTAAATTTTTCTCTGCATAAGAAAAAATCTGACTGGAATCAGTGGCTATAAGAGATTGATTAAAAGAAGAAAAATCAGGGGTGAAAATGCTAAATTCTTTTACTGAATCCAAGTCCATAATTTGAACTAAACTCAGATAAGAAAGATCCAATTGGTTTTGTGCATTGACAACATTTAATTCCTCCGTTGCCACCTGCGATTCCACATCCAGCAAATTGCCCTGTGTAAGAGAACCGGCGCTAACAAGTTTTTTTGTGCGCTCTGATTGAACATTGGACACACTTAATTGTTGCTTTGTAGTATTTAACAATTCCTGATTTAATAATATCTGCAAATAAGCAGCGGCAATATTCAAAGAAATATCGTTTTTTATTTTGTCAACATCGTGCTTACTGGAGACATAATTTAACTGGCTTTGACGAAGTGTATTCTGTAATTGAAATCCATTAAAAAGAATCACATTACTGGTGAATGAAAAGTTATTTGTCTGGTTGCGCTGATCGATAAACTGGTTGGTAAAAGGATCTAAATACCGGCCATATCCATAATTATGGGTGGCATTCCCATTCAAATTAGGCAATAAAGCAGCGCTGTTCTGAATCAACTGTTCTTTTGAAAGCTCTGTATTGAGTTGATTTTGCTTAACCTGAATATTATTCTTTAAGGCATAGTCTATACATTCCTGCAAGGTCCATTTCTTTTGAGCCAAAGCAAACAATAATCCTGTAAAAAAAAACAGGACGGTTAGAAATAGATTTTTTTTTAATGAGCGCAATCTTTAAATTTTTAGAGGATAAAAGTAAGTTGTTAAGACTTAATAGACAAGGAAAAATAATTTGACTGCTAGTGCTAAACTATTTCAGATAAAATATTTTTTTCAGAGTCGTATGATTGATAATAGAGTGGAAGATTGTAAGTGTCACGCAAGTGTTTGAAATAAGTTCTTGCCTTTTCAAAATCTTCGTGAGGTTGAGTAATTACAATTAACTGTTTTGCTTTTTTCTGATTTGTCCATAAGGAATATTCCATTAGTTGCCCGATGGCTTCACGAATAGAAGTTTTCAGAGTTGAATAAGTTTTTATTTCGTAGAAAATCAAATCACTTTTATCTTTCACAACAATATCAATTCTGTTTGCTCCATACCCTGCCGAATGTTCGGGGGTAACATTTTTTTCTCCGTATTTTTTTCTTAACTCCTTTGTCAAACTTTTGCTTATTGCCTTATGGAGATAAACTATTTCTACTGCCTTCGGTTCTCTTACATGAATTCTTGTCGTTGGCTTTCCGTTATCATCTCCTCCGTCATCAATTGAAGATGTGAAAGTAAATCCTTCTTCTTCTGAAAGATTGAATTCGTCTTTGAAGAAAGCGAAAGAATATCTTGATTGTTCGTTAACGGGATGATTCTTTGGGATTTCAAAATAAGGGTCATTCAATTTTATGTTTGTAGGAAGAAACCGAATATTGAAAAGGTCAACGCCTTTCCAATTTGAAAAACCTTTTGCATTTGCACCAGATGCTTTTATCTGCTCTTCCATTTCAGGCAACCACTTTCTTTTGATGTATTGTTCTTTTATTTCATCGGCTTTGTCTTTGTCAAGAACTTCAACATTTTTTATTTCCCCAATCCAATAACGCTTCTTTGTTTCTCCGTCAATCGTATAAAGCCAAACATCATAAACATTATTTGCATAGGCATCTTGTTGTTTCCTTATCGGCTCTAAAAATCCGTAATGATAACCGTCAATCAATTTGCTGATGTCAAACAACCATTCTTCGTGTCCGTATCCATGTTTCGCTTCATGTGAACCTTCATGTTCGCTTTTACCATACCTGCCTGAAGGCATAACCCAACCGTTGTCATTCCAACAAAGTCGTGCAATTCTTTTTTCAATTTCTTTTTGTCCGAACTGAACAGTTTCGTAAAGCGGCAATAAATAATCAAATGACTTGAGAATAGTTTTTAAATCACTCTCTAAAATTTCTTCTGCTTCCTTCTTGAAATATTTTCCAATGAAAATAAAATTCTCTGCTTGAAACATTTTTTCATCAATCGCTTTTACTGTTTCAAAGTATTCGGCAAAATGATGGTTGGAGTAATACCACATTTTGTAACCTCTGAAAAATTCAGAGTTGTCCGAAAGAAATTTATTGAAGCCCTCAATCTTTGATTTGAATTCTGCTTTTGAATTGTGAAGTGACTTGTCCTCGTTCAATGAAAAAGCCAAACCATAACGGAAAACAGTTTCATCATCTAACTCGTCTTCACCAATGTTGAATTGAAATTCTTTTCTTCCGCCTGCATGAAAAGCGTAATCATCTTTGATGCTGAACAACGCAAACGGTTTCCATGTCCTTGGAGATTCGCCATTGTGGTAGCGTATCTCTTGAATTTTAGAAAATGAAAAGTCGCCTTCTGTTGAAAGGTCATTCAGTTTAAGTGCTATTTGTTTAATGTTCATTTCTTGCAGTCAGTTTCAAGTTAGCAGTGTCCCCAGCGGTTGCCGCTAACGAGTGATATACTCATTGCGCATTTACCCCTTTTTTTATGGATAGCCGCGTACGCGGCTATATCCGTTTTATCAGATTCTTTTAATTTCGTATCAATCGTATCCGGCAAATTGTCTTTTAAGAACATATTATCAAATCTAATTAAAAAAAAAATTCCCAATGGATCTTGAAAAACTCCGTTATAATATCCATAGTATCCCCCTACTATGATTTTACCATCAGGCTGCAGAAGTGTGGCATATACCTCAGCGTCAAAACCTGCACCGGTATTAAAACCATGATCGGTCGGATTAAAGGTAGAGTCATTAGCCCCGGACTGTCCGGAGGCTGAAAATATTGATGTAACGAAAATTGTAAAAACCAGGAGAAGGTTCTTTTTCATGTGTATATAATTTTTCTTTTAATGGTCACATGGAATACGCCAAACATTCATTCTCGGTTTGTATTTCTGCAAGAATTATGGCTATTTCATTTTCTAATACGTATTTTTCAAAGCATTTGGTAACATCAATAAAAACGGAATACTCTTTTCGTATTTTACCTCATAATAATTTACCCCTAATTGAAGGTTTTTATAGTAAGCCGGTCTATTGTCCCAGTAGTTTTTTTCTGATGTAATGAACCAAGCTTTGTCGCCTAATTTTTTTGCTAAAAACCATTTTTCTATAAGTCGGGTTGCTCTTCCGTTGCCATCTACAAAAGGGTGAATGTTTACAAACGCCAAATGAATGTACGCAGCGTAATAAAAAACTTCTTCAATAGTTAATTTGGAAGCAAGCAAAACAGCAATGTCCTCAAATAGTTTTTCTAATTCATCCTTTACAAATTCGGGTTCAATGGCTAAGTAAATCAATCTGCCTTCATTGCGCACACCTACTTTTACTTTTCGCATTTTACCTCTTTCTTTTTTTACTAAAATTGAGGTGGTAAGAATTTCGTGGGCTATTAATATATTGTTTAATGTAAGTTCGTTTTCTTTTGCAAACTGATATGCTTTTATTAGTTCTTCGATTTCTTTTATCTCTTTTGTTTTAAGATGCAAATTGTGTTCACTTGCTTTGAGGTAAGTATCAAAATTAACAGTATTACCTTCAATGTTTGATGAATGCACCGCAGAGTTTGCAAGGTAAAATTTGAACTCGTCTACACTTTGAGGCTTATCTAATAATTGTTTAAAAGCATTGTCAATGCTGATATTAAGCTGCTGTTTATATTCGGGAAAATAGTCGCTATTTATTAATTTCAATTTCATCGGTATATAATTGTTTTTTAATGGCCGGATAGAATACGCCATCCGCCTGAGGCGGACATTATCGGTTGGTGATACTGAAAGATCATGGCTATTTCATTAGTCGATATTGCGGTGAAAAAGTTGAGTTCTTGCTTTTTTTGTTTGGTTCAAATAATCCGCGTAGTCCTTACTACTATATCGCTAAATGCTCCGCCAAACGAAAGTATTTTCTTGCGTAAAGTATCTGTATGCTTAGTTTTAGGTGTCAATGAATGAATAAGTTGATAAAGTTCTTCCAGTCTGTTAACGGGAACATCTTTAATCTCTTTTAATATATTATTCAATGTTAGCATTGTCGTATATTTTTATATCAAAGGTAAAGAAAAAAGGTGTCAAATTTTAAAACTATGTGTTTGTAGCACTCTATTTAGAAAATTATACTTTTACATTATTAATTAAAAAAATACTATTAATTTAATGATAACAATATACACAGATGGCGCATGTCGTGGGAATCCGGGGAAAGGCGGGTTGGGTATTGTTATGATTTCGGGTTCGCATAGGAAAGAGATTTCGCAGGGTTATAAACATACTACCAACAACAGGATGGAATTGCTGAGTGTAATTGTGGGATTGGAAACAATAAAGAAAGAAGCCGAAGAAGTAACCATCTATTCCGATTCAAAATACGTGGTGGATGCGGTGGAGAAAGGTTGGGTTTTTGGGTGGAAGAAGAAAGGATTCAAAAACAAAAAAAACCCGGATCTCTGGGAACGCTTTTTAAAAATTTACCAAAAACATAAAGTAAAATTTGTGTGGATCAGAGGGCACAATGAAAATGTGGAGAATGAACGTTGTGATGTGCTTGCTGTTGAGGCTGCGCAGAGTGGAGACTTATTGTTGGATGTTGGGTATGTTTCGGAGGGTTAAGTAAAGAACACACCCCTGACCCCTCTCTAGAGGGAAAAGCATCCAATGAAGTTAAACACTACTTTGAAACTCGTCCCCTCTAGAGAGGGGTTCGGGGTGTGTTAACAGGCAGATAAGCTTTTCAAATTAAAATCATGAAAAAAAGAATCATCATCCCTTATAACCCGAATCTTAAAGAATTCGCCAGGCAACATAGAAATAAGTCTACCAAATCAGAAATCAGGCTGTGGCAATATCTTAAAGGAAAACAAATTCAGGGCTTTGATTTTCACCGTCAGAAACCTATTGGTAATTTTATTCTTGATTTCTTTTGTTATGAACTGATGCTTGGGATTGAATTGGACGGGATTAGTCATCAATTTGAAGAAACACAAGTAAAAGACCATTTGAAGGAAAAATATTTAAATGATTTAGGTATTAGAGTTCTTCGATTTCAAGATGAGGAAGTGATGAAAGATGTAGAAAATGTTTTGAGGAGAATTGAACAGTTTTGTATTTCATCGTGAAGAACACACCCCTGACCCCTCTCTAGAGGGGAAAGCATCCAATGAAGTTAACACTACTTTGAAACTCGTCCCCTCTAGAGAGGGGCTCGGGGTGTGTTAACAGGCAGATAAAAATTAACAAAATCACTTTCCAGCCTTAGGCTTCTCCTGCTCTAAAGCCTTAATCACATCTATTTTTCCCTTTAAAAGCTCTTTCTGTTTTTTTGCATTTTGGATATCTGTTTCGAGTGATATTATCTTTGAAGGATTTTTTGATTGTCTGGTAAACTCGTTTAATTTATCCTGAAGATATTTTTCACGCACCTCGTACATATTGTATAACTCTGTCATTGTTTGAAGCGCAGAAAGCCTCACCCACCAAGGCTCACCATTGCGCGCTAAGTCTTCTACAATTATCAATCCTTTATTTATGGTTTCGTCTTTACTTCTTAATAAAAATTTACCATAGCTCTGCAACAACAAATATTTATTGACTCCTTTCATTTTACTAAAAGTCGTTTCAAAAAAAGAGTTTTGCTCATCCTTGCCATAGTCCGCATATACTGCTGCTACTGCAAACAATAAGATTTTACTTTTTTCCGTCTCAAACGACTTTGCTAAGGCGAGTCCTGCTTCAGGCTGACGTTTCGCCAATGCTTCCAATGCTGAACCTACAACAGAATATGATTTATCTTCAAGCGCTTTTTTATACACCTGGATAAGCATTGTATCTTCATAATCTTTTACGAGGTAATCAATAGCAATAGCTCTCACCAATGACTTTGGATCTTCCTGTGCCATTTTAATCAGCTTCTTTTGAATGTCACCTTTTTTAGTATTTAAAATTTTAGAGGTATTCTTCACGGCTAAAGATCTGATATTCCAAAAGGGATCATCCAATCCTTTAAGAATTATTTTGGCTGCCAGAGAATCTTTATCAGCTGTCTCGCCTAGCTTTTTAATCGCTTCATAACGGTCCATATATTTAGGAGCGTTGTTATATTGAAAAGCCCATTGAGCATTTGGTTTAACGTCTTTTTTAACACACAGTAGCATCTTATCTGCATCCACATTTACCAGGTCGGGCTTAGCGGTTACATCAAAGAAAAATTCTTCATTTGCCTTTTCAATAACTACCGAATGACGTTCCTTTTTTCCATTTGCATAGATATCAATGGCCAATGGAATTTTATAATTCTGGATTGTATTATTTTCATGTTGTTGAGACGATGCCTGCTTGATGCTTACCGTTTGCCTTTTCAAAGAATCGTTATAGCTATAGCGAATATCCAATTCAGGATGTCCCGGCTTGAAAAACCATTGATTAAAAAACCAATTTAAATCCTCTCCTGTTACCTGTTCAAAGGCCAGTCGCAAATCATGTGCTTCAACAGAATTAAATTTATGTTCTGTCAGATAAATTTTTAAAGCGCTGAAAAAAGCTTCATCACCTACATAATTTCTCAGCATATGCAGGATCCTGCTTCCTTTTTGATAGGAAATATCATCGAACATATCTTCCTTATCTTTGTGGTAAAACCAGATAAGCTCATGGTCGGTAGTTTTTGATTGTTGTAAGTATATATTTAAGTCACGTTGAAGACCGTAATCCGCTTCATCCGAACCATATTTCTTTTCGTTCCAAAGGTATTCACCATACGTTGCAAACGATTCGTTAAGCGGAAGATTAGCCCATGATTCGCAAGTTACCAGATCGCCGAACCAATGGTGAAATAACTCATGAGATATAACCTCTTCGTTAGTCTGATCTAGATACTCACGATCATTTCTTTGTATAAATTCTCCATGCACAGTAGCTGTCGTATTTTCCATGGCACCGGAAACATAGTCTCTCACTACTATTTGAGAATATTTTTCCCATGGATAAGGTACGCCCAATCGGGTCGAAAAGTACTCCAACATTTCCGGTGTATTCCCGAAAATCATTTTTGCATATTTTTCATACTCCGGCTCCACATAATAGTTTACTTCAATACCTCTCCATTTGTCTTTTACAACAGCATATTTACCTACAGCCATCATGGTAAGATAAGGAGCAGCAGCTAAACTTTGCTTCCAGTAATCTGTTCGGGTGCCATCCCCATTTACCTGCGAATATTCCAGCAAACCGTTTGACAAAGTGGTAAAAGAAGTGTCGACAGTCATGTATATCTCCTGTGTCATACGCTCGTTGGTGGCATCAATAGTCGGGAACCAGCAGGAACTAGATTCAGTCTCTCCTTGCGTCCAGATCTGCATCGGCTTATCTTTTTCTTTCCCATCAGGGTTAATAAAATAAAGTCCTTTAGTTTCAGAAATTGCCTCACTTCCTTTGACAGGCAAATCATTCGGTTTAGCAATATAATCTATGTAAACAGAATACGGTTCATCACGTCTATATTCCTTATCCAGCTTGATTGTTATAGCTTGTTTATCATACGTATAAACAAGCGCTTTTTTGTCGTTTCCTGAAATTAAAGAAACCTCTAATAATTCAAATCCCTTTGCATCCAGTACAAGCGTTGAGGTTGGATAGAAAAAAGGTTTTAGGGTAAGAGTAGCTTTGCCGATCAACTGCATTTTCTGCCAATCAAATTTTACATCCAGCTTGGTATGGATAAGGTCATTGATTCTTTTTTTAGATGGATTATATATAATTGGCTCGTCAATAGCATCATTTACCTGGAGCATTTTATCAGCCACGACCCTTGATTTGGGGTTTCTCATCGAATGACAGGAAACACAAATAATGAAAACGCAAAGGAGAGAGAAAAATTTAAAGCCCATATTCATCTTATTAAATTCAAAGATGACAAATTTAATAATTAATTCATTGATTCGTTGATTTGAAAATTTGAAATCTGTTTAAAAATTTTCCCATTATAATTAACGAATCAACGAATCTTCAAATCAACGAATTAATTATCTAAATTTGTCTTTATGCTAAATGTAAATATAAATAATAAATTTGATTACCAAATAGAATTTGATGGCCAATCTGGCAAGCTTATTGCTAATGGTAAATCTTTCGATATAGATTTATTGGAAATTAAAAATGGCAGTTTTCACGTTCTGAAAAATAATGTTTCCTATAATGTAGAAGTAATTGAGGCAGACTATTTAACTAAAAACTTTATTATTAAAGTAAATGGAAACAATTATTCGGTAGTTGTAAAAGATAAATTTGATACCTTGCTTCATGATTTAGGAATGGATAAATTGAGCGGTGCAAAAACAAGTGAAATAAAAGCCCCGATGCCGGGATTAGTATTAGAGATAAGGGTAACTGTTGGACAGGAAATTAAAAAAGGAGATCCAGTTATAGTGCTCGAAGCAATGAAGATGGAGAACATATTAAAATCACCAACAGATGGCATCGTAAAAAATATTGGTGTTACAAAGGGCGATAAAGTGGAAAAAAATACTGTGTTGGTGAGTTTTAATTGAGAATGTTTTAATATTGATAATCGCGACAAAAGGCTGTCATTCAAACAAGGTTTTAACAGAAAAATTATACTCTAAATAAATAATAAGACAATGGAAAAAACAAATACAAATGCCCGACGTGACTTTCTAAAGAAAGGATCTTTATTAACCCTTGCAGGAATGGGCCTTGCAACATTAGGCACAACCCTTCAATCTACTTTAGCTCTTGCTAAACCAGATACATTAATTCCTTCAGGGCCGGGAAATATATTTGAGCTGCCGCCTTTGCCTTATTCTTACGATGCATTAGAACCTCACATTGATAAGATGACAATGGAAATTCACCACGACAAACATCACAATGCTTATGTAACAAATTTGAATAAAGCATTGAGTGAAGTTACTACTAAGCTTGAACTGATTGATATTTGCAAAAATATTTCCAGCTATTCTGTAGCTGTAAGAAACAATGGAGGTGGCCACTTTAACCATTCCTTCTTTTGGAAGATCATGAAACCAAATGGAGGTGGGCAACCAAGTGGAGCATTGGCTGAAGCCATTAAAAATACGTTTGGTTCTTTCGATGAACTTAAAACGAAATTTAATGCTGCCGGCACTGGTCGGTTTGGCTCGGGCTGGGCATGGCTGGTGGTGAATAAGGGAAAACTGGAGATTGGTTCAACGCCCAACCAGGACAATCCTTTAATGGATATTTCAGAATTTAAAGGTGCTCCAATTTTAGGATTAGATGTGTGGGAGCATGCCTATTATTTAAAATATCAAAACAAGCGTGCAGATTATGTAAACGCATGGTGGAACGTAATAAACTGGGAACAAGCTTCAATGAATTTTGCGGGAGCGAAATAATGCTCTATGATAATCTTCTTTTTCATTTGACAAATGAATGCCCCCGCCGCAAGCAGCGGGGGCATCACGAGAATATTTTCTTTTCGCCCCTTGGGGCGGGGAATTTAACCCTTAGGGATTAAAACAAAAAATTGCTAATGAAGAAACTAATCCTATTATTATTTCTGGCATTTATTTTTACATCAACAAAGGCTCAAAAGGGCCAAACTAAAAAGCCTTTTGTTTTTTCAAAAGGGTATAAAAGTTCTTGGGGTGTCGGATGTAGTTTTTATGCTTTTAACGGTATCTATGAAAAAATAGGAAGCATCAACTATGCTCCTCAATTGGATTTGACCAACAAACGTTCTGATTTTTCTATTTCCTTAAATACTCAATTATCTGCCGGTTATCATTTCAAGTCTAAAAATGACAGTAGTAATTTTCCGTATGCCGATATCCCTTTATTTATAGAAGCCAACTTTGGCCATCTGGCCTCTAAAGATTTTTACAATGAGATTGGATACTTTATAGGGGGCGGATACGACCTTAATTTTTTAAAAAACACACTTCAGCATGGCCCTGCTTTTACTGCCGGAATGCGTACATGGTTTTTTGGCAAATCATTAACGATCCGGTATATAGTTAGTGTCCCTTCCCCGAATTCTCTCCTCGGAACTTTAATACATACCGTGTCTATCAATTTAAATGTTGGAAGCTATTTAGAAAATGTAAAAGCAAATAATAAAATCAGCAATTTTCTTGATTAATTTCAAGCAAAAGAAATAGGTGATGAAGTTCGTCATACTGAACTCGTTTCAGTATCTCCTATTTCAAAACTGAACTTTTACATAATGAACAAATCCTGAAATAAATTCAGGATGACTGCAATTGGCTTTTGTACATCCTCTTTACAAAAAAATTGTGCTTATTTTATTCTTTTACCAATTTTTTATTGAACACTTTATCTTTTGTAATGACCACCATAAAATAAATGCCCGGACTAATTTGATTGTTTATTAGCATACTTCCTATAGCAGTAGTTTCAAATACCAATTTGCCTTCAACATTAAAAAACTTAATGGTCGACTTTTCGGAATCAGGTAATGTAATAGTAGCAGAACTACTGAAAGGGTTAGGAACCACTTTGATCTTAAAATCAGAATTGGCATTATCAGATGCTACTGTAGTAAGTACTGCGGCCGCCACAGGAATAGTTCCGGAGATTGAATAAAAACCCAAAGAGCTATAATCGGAATATCCGTTGGTTAATGGATCTCCATCTCCTACACCATCTACCTCAATGTAATAAGTGCCTTGGGTTAAACTCAGAGTCGTAATATTGACATCTAAAATGAGACCTGTTTGAGTGGAAGTAGTCACAACTGCACCATTCGCATCCAATATTCTTACCGAAATATCAAGATCCGGATCAGCAGCAGCAGGTTTTACCTGTAAAGATACATTACCACCGGAAGTTGTAAATTTAAAAACATCCACATCTGTTCTCGTTGTAATAACCCCTTCATTTTTAGTATTTATAACATTTCCAGTTGTTTCTATATTTAATACCGTAGCGCCGGTTATAACATTGGCGTGATCATCTGGTTTATAGCCGAAACCGTTTGATGTACTTGTACCGGTAGAAGCAATAATTGCCAGATCATCTTCCTTGTTATTGGCAAGATTGTATTCCCCTTTACTCCATTGACCTAATGGGGCATAATAACTCGCTCCCATAATCGGTGCCCAGGCATATTTCAAACCATTTGACGATGTTGGTGATGGCCCGATGCCCTGTCCCAGAAAATAGGGTTCAACTGGTGTCGTATTACGCCCATCATGGCTTAAACCCATAGTGTGTCCCACTTCATGGGAAGCAGCTTCTCCGGCAGACTTGACACCTTTATTAAATACCCAGCAAGGATTCATAGGAGATCTTCTGAAAGAACCTACATAAGAAACACCTCCGGCTCCTACTGCCACCTCATCGTTAGTAGTGAAAATGCATTGAGTTTTGTGTTTAACTGCAGCTAGGTCAAAAACAGCTCTGTCTGTAGTAACGTTAATATTAAATGGCATGTAATCTTCACTAACCATTTTCCACATGCTTTTAATCTGTGCCTGTGTGAATGTAATAGGAGGAGCCACAATAGTAGCATTGGTAGAATTCCATGAAGTACCCGTCACCGTTTCTCCATCAAAATCCAGATAAATAACCGCCGTTGCTGTTGGTAAACTTTGTAATTTGTAAGCGTCAACAGTATCGACAAGAGCTTCTTGTATTACTAAGGTGTCTGTTAACACGTCCGCAGCAGCGTAATCAATACATATAATTTTGTTGATGTCAACGCTGTCTGCATAAACCTGATCCTGGCTATCAGCAGTTAAAGAGTAAGCGATTTTATTCTTAACCGAATATATATGTCCGCTTAATCCTTCAATAGTGTCTATCATTATAGAAATCTGACCCTTAAAGGGAAAGAAAACTTCTCCTGCATATAGCTCAGTAGTGCCTTTTCTGAAATATTTTATTTTAGATTTTATAACCGTTTTGGAATCTAAATTCAAAACAAAATCACTTTCTTCAGAAAGTTTTTTATTGCTTTCAATCTTATTTCTTAACTTCAGGATGAAATCCTTTTTTGTTCCAAGGTTATGTCTGTTCAATGTTTGAGAAAGAGCAATTTGGCTACTAATTAAAAGAAGCATTAAAAAGCTCAAGCAATACTTACTTTTTTGATCAAGCAATCTGGTAAGGAGTTTCATCATGGGGGTATTTTTTATTTGCATAAATGTTACCGTTTTATATACACTAAATATACTACAAATAATTGAAATACATTAACTTTAAAAAAATAAATAAATTATCTATTCCTGAAAATAAACTCTTTTCACCCTTTGAGAAATATTGGTAAGCACCTCATAAGGAATCGTACCAATATCTTTAGCAATTTGCGTAATTGGATAATCCGGGCCAAAAACAATTACCTCATCTCCTTCGCTTGCCGGAATGTCTGTTATATCAATCATACACATATCCATGCATACATTCCCAACAATAGGAGCGCGATATCCGTTTACCCACATATTACCAATGCCGTTACTTAACCGTCTGCTCAAACCGTCTGCATAACCAATTGCAACAGTAGCTGTTTGAATAACACACGTGGCAATCCCTTTCCGGCTATATCCAATTGTTTCACCGGCTGGAACATTTTTAATTTGAGTTATCGTTGTTTTAAGGGTACCAATGCTTTGAAGTTGCTTTTGCTCTTTTTCGTCAGGAGTAATTCCGTACAACCCTATACCTAACCGAACCATATCAAACTGTGCCTTCGGGAAACGCAGGATGCCGGCAGAGTTGAGAATATGCGATAGAATACGATAATTGAAATGCCCATTAATTTCATCTCTCATCTTAATAAAATTGAGGACCTGAGTATTGGTAAAGATATCATGCTCCGCTTCATCAGTGCCTGCCAGATGAGAAAAAACAGACTTAATCGTAAGAAATTTATGATTTTTTATTCGTATTATTAATTCATTGATATCGGCTTCTTCAAAACCTAATCTATGCATACCTGTGTCTAACTTAATATGAATAGGATATTCATTCAACAAATTATATTGCGCATTTCGCTTCACGGCATCTGAATATAGTTGCAATACTCTGAAACTATAAATTTCAGGTTCCAGCTTATATTGGATCATCGATTCGAAACTATACTCTTCCGGACTCATTACCATAATAGGCAGGGTGATTCCAGCTTTTCGCAACTCTACACCTTCATCTGCATAAGCCACGGCAAGATAATCCACCCTGTGAAATTGTAAAATATTGGCAATCTCGAAACCTCCGTTCCCATATGAAAAAGCTTTAACCATCGCCATTATCTTAGTATCAGGATTCAATCCTGAACGATAAAAATTTAAATTATGAATAAGCGCATTCAGGTTAATTTCAAGAACTGTCTCATGCGCTTTTTGTTGCAATACCGTACTGATCCGTTCAAAAGAAAAGGCACGTGCACCTTTAAGAAGAATTGTTTCGTCTTGAAACATGGACGCTTCATAGTGTTTTAAAAAATCTTCTGTAGTAGCAAAAAATTCTTTCTGAATAGTGAACAAATCTTTCTGACGAAAAATAGCTTCTCCAATACCAATAAGCCGACTGACCTGTTTTTGAGCAATTAGAGTTGCTACTTCTCTATAGAGTTGAGTTTCATTTTTACCACTTTGTAAAATATCCGACAACACCAGCGTTCGTTTATGATGTTGCTTTTGCTGATTTAAAAAATCCAATGCAATGGTTAAGGAACCGAGGTCAGAATTATAACTATCATTGATGATAGAACAATTGTTAACGCCTTCTTTCAATTCAAGTCGCATAGCAACCGGACTCAGCTGTTCCATACGCTCAGCGATTCTCTCATTATCATAACCGAGATAAAGCATTAAAACCCAACAATGAATAGCATTTTCGATGGATGCATCATCGCTAAAAGGAATTTTAATTTTTATAAAATCATTCTTGTAAATGCCTTGTATCTCTGTTTCAAAATTTGTTTTTGCAATGCGACCAATCTGAAGATCTGCCTTTGTCTTACGCGACCATGTAAATAATTCTATATCCTTTTGCAGAAAATCTTCTTTATTAATTTCATCATCAATAGTCAAATAGTCTTTGCAATAAATTAGCACTTTAGCCTCTGTATACAATTTAAGTTTCTCAAATACTTTTTGCTGTAAACTGCTGAAATTCTCAGCATGTGCTTCACCAATATTTGTGATAATACCAATGTTAGGTTGTATGATAGATTCGAGCTTTATCATTTCTCCCGGCTGCGATACGCCGGCTTCAAACAGTGCTAATTCATGTTCCTCCTCTAATTGCCAGACTGACAAAGGCACTCCTATTTGAGAATTATAACTTTTCGGACTCCGAACAATGTTCTTGTCCTGACGCATCAGTTGATACAACCACTCTTTTACAATAGTTTTACCGTTGCTTCCTGTTATCCCTATCACCGGCAAGCTAAACTGTTTTCTATGATATCCTGTTAATTGCTGAACGGCATGCAATGTATCTTCAACCAGTATAAAATTAGCATCTAATGTATCGTATCTTTTTTCTGCCTGAGATATAACAAAGTTATGAACTCCTTTTTTTATTAACTCTTCTATAAATCTATGTCCATCATGCCTGTCGCCTTTAATAGCGAAGAACAAGGAAATTGCCGGAGTCAATATTTTCCGGCTGTCCATTAAAATCTGGGAAATAACTGTATTCTCCGCAGAGTTTATTGCAACCTTTGCTCCTATAATTTCAGCAACTTTTTGTATGTCGTATTGTTGACTCATTTTTTAAAGATAAACTATTTTTGTTGACGATTATAACATGCGCGGCACAATGGTAAATAGCTTTCTTTTTCACCTAATCTTATTTGGGACACATCTGCAACAGTACGGTAAGAATAACTTGCAAGATCTCCACATTCAATACATATAGCATGAATTTTTGTTACATATTCTGCAATTGCCATTAGATCCGGCATAGGTCCGAAAGGCTTTCCTAAAAAATCTTTATCCAAACCTGCAACGATAACGCGTATCCCTTTATTGGCCAATGTGTGACATACATCTATTATTGCCTGATCAAAAAATTGCGTTTCATCAATACCGATTACTTCCACATCATCAGAACAAAGTGACAACAGCTCAACAGAAGAAGCAACAGGAATGGAATTTATTTCATGGGCATCATGTGATACAATATTCACATCGTGATATCTTTTATCAATATCAGGTTTAAACAGTTCTACTTTTTGCCTGGCAATTTTCGACCGTTTGACACGCCTGATGAGCTCTTCTGTTTTTCCCGAAAACATAGGACCACAAACGACTTCTATCCATCCTTTCCGAAGATTACCATGAGAAGATACGGATCCTAAAAACATATGATTTTATAATTTGATGCGTTCATATTTATTAACAATCGTATCCTGATAACTAGATAAAGACCTCGGTAAATTTGGGAATTATATTTCTAATTTTGAAAAAATAAAAATAAAATAAAAAAGACGATAAAACGTTCTCTTTTAAATCAAACAACGATGAAGACTATAAAGCCGGAAATAGAAGCCCTTCTTGAAACAATGCATGAACAATTTATGCAGATCAAACAATACGAAGGGAACATTCCACAAATTGAATTTGACATACTTTTATCTAACCTTCGTAAGACCTACGAATATGTAAGCAAGTTGAACAAAATCAATCTAAAGGAAGAATTAAATACGCTATCCGTTAACGCTTTAAAAAAAGAAATAAACTCTTCGTTTACCGAAACAAAACAAGAAGAAACTGCGCCTGTAATTGCACAAAAAGAATCGACATTAAAATTAAAAAGTACCACATTACCTTTTGATATCCCACAAATTAATTTCTTTAAAAAAGAGACAACACCTGCAACTCAAGATGCTAAAACAGAACAAATAATTGCAACGAAAGAATCAACTTTAAAACTAAAAAGCACCACCTTCCCTTTTGATATTCCACCAACTGATAATCCATCTCTATCAGTACCTGAACAAGAGATACCTGCCCCTGTTCAGGATATATTGCAAGAGCCAATTGATGCAAAAAAAGAAATAGAAGTAGTCATGGAAAGTGACAACACAACACTTTCTTTTGAAATTGAAACTACTATAAAGGATCAGGAAGCCTTGAATATTTCGCGAGAAAAAATATATAAAGAAGAATCCTTTGTTCAGAAAATAAATCCTTTGTCAAAAATTGCAAGTTTATTTGATGATGGTGTATCAGTGCACGAAAAATCCAGAGAATCGTTTTCCATTCTTGATAAATTTATTAAAAAGAAAGAAGACACGAGCCTTATAGAAATGCTAAAGCATACTCCAATTTCAGATTTGAAATCTGCCATTGGAATTAACGAAAAGTTCCAGTTTATAAATGAATTGTTTGGTGGTAACTACGAAGACTACAATGCAAGCATCGATTTACTTAACAAATGCAAAAGCTTTACAGATGCAGAAATATTTATTGCAGAAAATATTTTTGACAAATATACCTGGGAGGCTGAAAACCGCAATGTAGCCGACTTTATGGATTTGGTAGAAAGACGATTTTTATAGCGCTGATTTAAATCGGTTCTTTTTTTTGTACGTTTAAAATTTCCTCTCAAGACCTACTGTGTGTGGACACATCTTTAGCTAAGATCCAGCCCTCCTGAATATCATAGAATCTCTTTAATCCAATTCCAAGAAATGATTCTTGTGTGGGTAAAGAGAAAAATTTATTTACCAAACGGATCACAGTCGCATTTCTTTTTAAAAAGAGCGCAACCCGAAAAACCGGTCGAACAAATTACCAGCGAAAGGATAATCGTAAGAATTTTAATTTTTTTAATTTTCATAAGAAAATTCATTGTTTTCAAAGGTACGAAATATGGTACATTCAATTCAAATTTTTAAATATGAAAAATTATTGATTTTATTCTTCATATTTGTCAGGTAAAAAAATCGCTTTTTATTAATTAAATGTACGGCAATAAAGAAATCGCCAAAGTATTTAAAGTTACAGGCCAACTGATGGATTTGTATGATGAAAACCCTTTTAAGGTAAAATCATACCAGGCCGCTGCATTTAAAATTGAGCGCGTGGAAAATCAACTCGCGGAGCTGGGTACTAAAGAGTTGGAGCAAATTGAGGGAATTGGTAAAAGCCACGCCTCTAAAATCAGGGAAATTGTAGAAACAGGCACTTTACAGGATTTGCAAAAGCTTTTAGACAAAACGCCTCCCGGTATTATCCAGATGTTAAATATTAAAGGTATTGGTCCGAAAAAAGCGAAAACAATCTGGCAGGAATTGAAGATTGATTCGATAGGAGAATTACTATACGCCTGCAATGAAAATCGTTTGGTGGAGGTGAAAGGTTTTGGTTACAAAATCCAGGAACAGATTCAAAAGGCCATTCATTTTACTATTTTCAATGCAGGTAAATTCCATTTTGCTACAGCAGAGAAAATGGCTTTGCTATTAATGGAACAGATTAAAATAGCAGCTAAGCCCGCGCATATTTCTTTAACCGGTGCTATTCGCCGAAAGTCAGAGGTCATCGAAAAAATTGAAATACTTGTAGGAACAGATGATATTGATGCCATCCATCGTCTTTTTCCTGTTAAACAAGTTGTTCCCGAATTAATGGAAACAGAGGAGAGGGATACAGAAGATAGTAAAGAGATATTTACAGTTGAAAAGGCAACACCGGGTATCATATCCGGAAAAACTAAATCTGGTATTCTTTTTGAAATTGTTATTTGTCAACCCGAAAATTTTTTCTGGAAATTATTTATTTCAACTGGAAGTTCGGAGCATGTTGCAGCACTTAATAAGCAATATTTGTTAAATGTAAAATCAGAAGAAGAAATTTATGCTGCTAATAACCTGGAATACGTAATACCCGAAATGCGGGAAAAGGCAAGTGTCACCCTGAGCGGAGTTGATGGAAAAGGAGTATTAAAAGTATCGGACATTATTGAAATGAGTGATCTGAAAGGTATTCTCCATGTACATTCTCTTTACAGTGATGGCATTCATAGCCTTGAACAGATGGCTACCTATTGTAACGCATCCGGCTACGAATACCTGGGCATGTCCGATCATTCGCAATCCGCCTTTTATGCTAACGGGCTTAAGTCCCAACGCGTCGCAGAACAACATGCAGAAATAGACGCGCTGAATAAAAAACTAGCACCTTTTAAAATATTTAAGGGAATTGAATCTGACATTCTTAGTGATGGTTCTTTAGATTATGATGAAGCTGTTTTAGAAACGTTCGATTTTATTGTGGCATCCATCCATTCCAATTTAAAAATGGATAAAGAAAAAGCAACATCACGTTTATTGAAGGCTATTGAAAACCCGCACACCACCATACTAGGGCATCCTACCGGTCGCTTAATATTGATCCGCGAAGGATATGAGATAGATCACAAAGCTATTATTGATGCTTGCGCCAAGCACCATGTGGTTATAGAATTAAATGCCAATCCCTATCGATTGGATATGGATTGGCGGTGGATAAATTATGCATTGAGCAAGGGTGTAATGATTTCAATCAATCCCGATGCCCATAACAAAGAAAGTTATAGCGACATGTACTATGGCGTATGTGTTGCCAGAAAAGGAGGATTAACAAAGGACATGACGTTTAATGCAATGCCTTTACGGGAGATGGAAAATTATTTTATAAAAAAGAAATCCATTCGTTAATTCGAAAATTTGTTGATTCGTTAACCATTATCGAATCAACGAATCAACGAATCAACGAATCAACGAATCAAACATGGCCATTTTAAATTCAATAATTTCATGGGTTATGAAACAGCGGATTCATCAAACCGAGCTGTTTATGAAGTTTCCTCATGAAGTACAAAACGAATGGTTTTCCAAACTTATCGACAATGCCAGGAATACCGAATGGGGGAAGAAGTATTATTATTCATCTATCAATTCAGTAAAAAAATTTAATGAACGGGTTCCGGTTCAGACTTACGAAAGTTTGAAACCATACATAGAGCGCCTGAGGCGGGGGGAGCAAAATATTTTATGGCCTTCAGATATTAAGTGGTTTGCTCAGTCATCAGGTACAACAAACGATAAAAGTAAGTTCATTCCTGTTAGCGAGGAGGCTTTGGAAGAATGTCATTATAAAGGAGGGAAGGATTTACTTTCCTTTTACTGTAATAACTTCCCCAACTCAAAGATTTTTGATGGCAAAGGCCTTTCTTTGGGCGGAAGTCACCAGATAAATTCGTACAGCAACGAATCCTTTTATGGCGATGTATCGGCCATAATCATTCAAAATCTTCCTTTCTGGGCAGAGTTCATTCGCACTCCGGAAGTATCTATTGCACTAATGGATAATTGGGAAGAAAAAATAGAAAAAATCAGCCAGGCAACGATCAATGAAAATGTCACCAGCATATCAGGTGTTCCAACGTGGACGATTGTTTTAGCACACCGCCTGTTAGAGATCAGTGGAAAGAAAAATTTACTGGAGATCTGGCCCAACCTGGAAGCTTATTTCCACGGAGCTGTGAATATGAGTCCCTATTGGGAACAGTTTAAACAATTAATGCCATTTAATAAAGTTAACTTTATAGAAACATATAGCGCTTCGGAAGGATTCTTTGGTATCCAGGATTTACCCGGTACAGACGAAATGTTATTGATGTTGGATTATGGAATCTTTTATGAGTTTATGCCTGTTTGTGAGGTTGATAAAGAATACCCTTCAACGATTACCCTCGATCAGGTACAGCTCCATACGAACTACGCTATGGTCATTTCCACCAATGCAGGACTGTGGCGCTATTTGATTGGAGATACCATCAAGTTTACCTCGTTAAGTCCATACAGAATAAAGATAACAGGAAGGACTAAACATTTTATAAATGCCTTTGGCGAAGAGCTGATCATTGAAAATGCTGAAAAAGCATTGGCGATCGCCTGCAAAAATACCGATGCTATAATAAAGGATTATACCGCAGCTCCCATATACTTTTTAGGAAATAAAAAAGCAGCTCATGAATGGCTAATAGAATTTGAAAAGGTGCCGGATAATATTGAAAATTTTATAGAAGAGTTGGATACTGCTTTAAAATCCTTAAATTCGGATTATGAGGCCAAAAGAGCGCGCAATATGGCCCTGAATAAACCTGTAGTAAAAGTCATGAAGGAAGGATCGTTCTATAATTGGATGAAGATGAAAGGGAAGCTGGGCGGGCAGCATAAGGTTCCAAGGTTATCAAATGACCGGAAATATGTGGATGAGATTCTGGAATTTATTGTTGAAAAATAATTTATTCACAATAGTGAAAATTATTCCAAAAGATTGTCATGCTGTCCGCCTAAGGCGGACAGCATGACTGTTCGAAACTCCTGAGAAAGTTTCTTATGCGAAGAAAAGCCACCCAATATCTATTGTTTTTACGAATGAAAAAAGTATCATTAATTTTATTGGTAATAGTACTTTCCTCTTTCACAGGTGATCAATTTACATTGATTAAAAAAATTCCTGTGAAAGCTTTATTTATCACTAGCGATAAGTTAGGAAACTGCTATGTGGTTACCGAAAACAATCAGGTTACTAAATATAATAGTCAGGGTATAGAAGAGGCTAATTTCAGTAATAAGAATTTGGGAAAATTAAAATGGGTGGATGCTACCAATCCATTAAAGGTGTTGCTGTTTTATTCAGATTTTAATCAGATCACCATAGTTGATAATAAATTGTCGGTGAGAACCCAAGTTGCACTTAGGGAATTAAATATTTTACAACCTCTTCTTGTGTGTACCTCTGTTAATGACGGTTTGTGGATATATGACCAGCAGGATTTTCAATTAAAGCGATTGGATATGGATTTGAAATTAATCCAGGAAAGTGGCAACATTATTCAGATTACAGGTCTTGAAATTAAACCTACCCAATTGGTTGAAGAAAATAATTATTTGTATTTAAATAATCCGGCTACAGGAATTTTAATTTTCGATCTCTTTGGTACTTATTATAAAACAATTCCCATAAAAGGTATTTCTTCTATTCAAGTAGTAGGCGACGATTTGTTCTATTACAAAGATACCGGGCTCACCCGTTACAATTTAAATACCCTCCAAGAAATAAATATTCCACTCCCTGAAATAGCAGACAGCTTAATACTTACAGTGAGAATTGAACCCCCAAAAATTTATCTTTTAAAACAACAAGAACTAAATATTTATTCCATATTATAATTTAATTGTTATTTTTGAAAAATCTAATCAGAAAAACAGAATATGCATATAGCATTGGCAGGCAATATTGGTTCGGGAAAAACAACATTAACTTCTCTTTTAGCAAAACACTATAAATGGGAACCTCATTACGAAGATGCGGACGACAACCCCTATTTAAATGACTTCTATGAAGATATGCAGCGTTGGTCGTTCAACCTCCAGATCTATTTCTTGAATACCAGGTTCAACCAGGTTAATAAGATTCGAAAAAGTGGAAAAACCGTTATTCAGGACAGGACGATTTACGAAGATGCTTATATCTTCGCACCCAATTTGCACGCAATGGGTCTCATGACTACTCGTGATTTTAATAATTATATTACGTTGTTTAATTTAATGAATACATTTATCGCGCCTCCCGATTTATTAATTTACCTGCGAGGTTCTGTGCCTTCGTTGGTAAATCAAATTCAACGAAGAGGGCGTGATTATGAAAATGCAATACGTCTGGATTATCTGAAGAGATTGAATGAACGATATGAAGCCTGGATCTCTACTTATGAAATGGGCAAAATATTAATCATAGATATTGATACTAATAATTTCGCCGACAATCCTGAGGATTTAGGTATCGTGATCAATAAAATCGATGCGGAGATCAATGGTCTTTTTTAGCCAAAAAATTCAACACAGAGTTCACAAAGAAAAAAAAGAGCTTCACAGAGTATTCAATGTACTCCTCTGTGAAACTCTGTAAACTGTGTGTCCTCTGTGTTGAAGCCCGACATTCCAAAATCAAGAAAAACAGTTTTTCTTTTTTATTGAAAAAACCTTTTGTAATTAGATTTTATTTTTATAGATTTGCACCCCTAAGAATTTTAATGGGGAAGGAATACTCAGAGTTTAATAATTAAATTTTTATACGATGTACGCAATAGTAAACATTGCAGGGCAACAATTTAAGGTTGAAAAGGATCAATATATTTATGTCCATAGATTAGAAGGTAAAGAAGGTGCCAGCTTGCAATTTGATGATGTTCTATTATTAGATAATGGTGGAAAGATCAGTATTGGAGCTCCTGCTGTTAAAGGAGTGTCTATATCTGCAAAGATATTAGCACATGTTAGAGGTGATAAAGTTATCGTCTTCAAAAAGAAAAGAAGAAAAGGATATCAGAAATCAAACGGTCACCGTCAGGATTTCACTAAGATTCAAATCGAAGGCATTAAGGTAAAGTAAGCGCATTATTTTATAACATAATTAATTAGATTCAACAATGGCACATAAAAAAGGAGCCGGTAGTTCAAGAAACGGTAGAGAGTCACATAGCAAACGTTTAGGTGTAAAAATATATGGCGGACAATTAGCCGCTTCCGGTAATATTATCGTTAGACAACGTGGAACAAAACACCATCCGGGTGAAGGAGTAGGTATCGGAAGAGATCATACTTTGTTCGCCATGTCTGATGGTAGGGTTGTATTTAAAAAGAAAGCGGACGATAGATCATACGTTTCTATAGCTCCACTTACAGAAGAAGAATTAGAAAGAGTTGTTGCAAAAGCATAAATTTAGAAATCCTTCAGAATATTAAAAATCCCGCTCATGGCGGGATTTTTGCATTTGTAGATCTTTGTTAAGCCCATATTATATTCCTGGTGATTTGTGCATTTTTTAATATTAATATTGTATATTCGCGCCCTAATCTAAATTTTTTTAAAAGCAATGGCTGTAATTGGTAAAATTCGTAATCAGGCAGGTTTAATAATCGGGCTTATTGGCCTTAGTTTGGTCGCATTCATTTTAGGTGATTTATTAAAATCAAATCGTTCTTTTATTCAAGGTTCCGGCACTGACGTGGCTGTAATAGCTAACAAAAAGATTTCTATCCAGGAATTTGAAGCAAATGTCCAACAAATGACAGAAACCTATAAGCAAAATTCCAATCAGGAAAATATTGATCAGGCTACAACGGATATGCTTAGAGAACAAGCGTGGAATCAGTTAATCAAGGAGAAAGTAATGAATAAGGAATTTGATAAGATGAACATCACTGTCAGCCCTGACGAATTGTTTGATATGGTTAAAGGAAAGGATCCCCATCCTTCTGTTAAGCAAGCATTCACCGATCCTAAAACAGGACAATATGATCCTGCTAATGTTATAAGATTCCTTAAAGGGATGGATAATGATGCCACCGGTAAAACACGTGAGCGATGGGTTGCTTTTGAAAAGGGAATAATTTTAGAAAGAATTTCTCAAAAATACAATACTCTTGTGAAGCAGGGTTTCTATGTAACTACCGATCAGGCAAAGGCAGATTATATAGCAAAAGGAAGAACAGCAAAGATCAAATTCGTGATGTTGAATTATGCTTCTATTCCTGACAGTTCTATAAAATTGACGGAAAGTGAAATCAATAAATATTATAAAGATCATGAAAAAGAGCATAAACAGGAGGCTTCCCGTAAAATAGAATATGTGGCATTTAATATTGCTGCTTCTTCAGAAGACAGACAAGCTGCATTCGAGCATATCACAAAACAAACAGCAGCGTTTAAAGCAACTACTGATGACTCTACTTATATTCGTTTAAATTCTGATAATTCGCAATTTGATAATACATATCATAAAAAGGGGACATTGAGTCTTGCTATTGATTCTACCCTGTTTAACGCCACCATAGGAACTGTTGTTGGCCCTTATGTAGAGAACAATGAATTTAAACTTTCCAAGTTGTCTGATGTTAGATTAATGCCCGATTCAGCAAAAGCCCGTCATATATTATTGAAAATAAAAAAAGGAGAAGACAAAGCGAAAGTTATGGCTCGTGCAGACAGTTTAAAAAAATTGATTCAGGGTGGACGTAAATTTGAAGAGTTGGCAAAAGTTTTTTCCGAAGATCAAGGGTCTGCTATAAAAGGTGGCGATTTAGGTTGGTTTGCAGATGGAGCAATGGTGAAACCTTTTAATGACGCCTGTTTCAAAGGTAAAAAAGGAGATATGCCAATTGTGGAATCTCAGTTTGGTATCCATTTGATTGAAGTGCAGGGTCTGGGTAAGCTAAGTAAAAAGATTCAAGTGGTTACAGTAACCAAAAAAATTGAACCCAGCTCAAAAACAAGTCGTGCAGCATTTGCAAAAGCAAATGAGTTCGCAGGTAAAAATCGTACAGGCGAAGCTTTTGCAAAAGCAATTACTGAGCAAAAGCTGAACATGCGTATTGCAGAGAGTGTGAAAGAAAATGACAGAACCATACCGGGACTAGAAAATCCAAGAGAACTGATCCGTTGGGCATTCAAATCCAATAAAGGGGAGATAGCACCAAAAGTATTTGAATTTGGCGATAAGTATGTAGTAGCGCATTTGGCTGAGATCAGGGAAAAAGGATACGCCACCCTTGAACAAATAAAAGACGAGATAGAGTCAGGTGCTAAAAAAGAAAAGAAAGCAGAACAACTAATAGAAAAAATGTCTGCTAGCCTGAAGGGTGTTACAAACATTGATGGTGCTGCAGCTAAATTAAAAGTTCAGGCAATGCTTGCTGAAAATATAACATTTGCCAATCCATCTATTCAAGGTGAAGGAAGAGAGCCGGAAGTAATAGGTTCTGCATTTACTTTAAAACCAGGTGCTTTATCTAAACCATTAAAAGGGAATTCTGGTGTTTATGTAGTGGTTGTCGAATCATTTACTGAACCTAAGCCGACAAAAGATTATTCCGAAAATAAAATCGGCATATTAAGCAATCTTAAAAGTCGTGCAGAGTACGAATTGTTCAACGCACTGAAAGAGAAAGCAAATATTGAAGATAACAGAGGTAGATTCTATTAAGCGTTTAAAAACTCCAGCTCATCTGGCAGCCTAAGGTTTGTCCACTGTAAGCAGGTGTGATCTGGGCAGATTTTAACCAGTTAAAATTGTGAAAAGACTGTTTCGTTTTTCCTTTATCAATTACTGTTCGCCCGCGGTCTACAGCAATTTTAGCAAACACATAACCCATCGCAAGTCCTAAAGGATAATCGCTCGCCCAATGTACGCCATTGTTGAGCATTGCAAAAGTTAACAGGCCCATACATGTATACCCAAGCGGACGAATGAATTTGTATTCAGGATAATTTGCAGCAATCACAGTAACAGTAGCCATAGCTGTGGCAATATGTCCTGAGGGAAATGCATCGTAATGAGGAACGTGTGTGCTATAGATGAATTGATTCGGGAAGACACGCCACAGTCCTCCGGGAGTTGTAGCGGTGAACGGGCTTTCCCGGCCTGTGATATGTTTCAAGAATTGAACAGCCAATCCTGCTGCTAATATGCTTTCTGTTAACTGGCTGGCTGTTTGTAAGGCTCTGTTGTCCTTTTTTATTAATCCAAAAGCCCAGAAACCGCCTGCAATCGAGAAATGAGTAATTCCATCTCCGAGAAAATATAGGGAAGAGTTAAGGTCGTATGGACCATTCAGTGGTAAGGGTATTTTTGTGGATCCAATAGAAAACGATAAGTCCAGAAATGTTTTTTGATTATTTGTCGGAGCGATGTTCAAGCTCCTCCCAAGTGATTTAGCGCCATCTGTAATAGGTTGATCAAACACTACGAGAACAGCTGTTCCGGCTATCATATAAGCCACCTTCATTAAATTCTCTTTTCTAAAAGTGATTTTACAATAGCTGGAAATATCGGATGGAATCGCCTTCGCAAAATGAAACATTTTAGGACGTTCGAAAACATAATAAAGGTCCGGGGCAACCTGGTAGGACATTGATTTTGCAACTATAACAGTGTCTTGTTTTCGTATTGAATCTGTAAATACCTCTGATGAATAAACGGATGAAGGAACAAAATACATTAGGATAAATAAGAAAAACAGGATGTGATGACCGTGTATTTTTAAGATGCTTTGTGCTATTCTCATATTGATTTTCCTAAGGCAGAAATTAAAAATATTATATTTTCCTTGCCATGAGGCTTTCTGCAAATGCTTTTAATTGTTCTTTGCCTTCGGTAACTTTATTATTGGTCGGATGTATTTTAGTAAGATGCGCCAATCCGGATTCGAAGTATTTGTCCATTTCTTTTTGAGCAAGTGTTTTAATTCCCAGAAAGTCGTAGATCTGTGTAACAGCTTGCACCTTTTCTTCCGGAACAAACGTTGTTGCATGCATCCAGTTCCCAAGCTCTTCTTTGGTATACTGGTTGGCTAATTCAAAAGCTTTCAATAATAAAAAAGTTTTTTTGTTAGAGACAATATCTCCACCCACTTGTTTCCCGAATATGTCAGGATTCCCATATACGTCAAGGATATCATCCTGAAGCTGAAAAGAGAGGCCAATATTTTTACCGAATTCATACAAATGCTGTGCTTCCTCTTCTGAAGCATTCGAAATCAGGGCTCCGATCTTTAAGCTACAAGCAAGTAACACTGCCGTTTTCAGCTCAATCATGTGCATATATTCCGCAATAGAAACATTGTTTCTCTTTTCAAAATTCATATCCAATTGCTGGCCTTCGCATACTTTAATGGCAGTGTCGTTAAAAATATCCAACACTTTTCGTAAATGAACAGCATCTACCTGCATCATCATTTGGTACGCCATTACACACATGGTATCACCTGAAAGAATGGCGATATTGTTATTCCATTTTTCGTGTACTGTTGGTTTGGATCTACGCAGGGGCGCATTGTCCATGATGTCATCATGCAATAAAGTAAAGTTGTGAAACACCTCTATTCCTAAGGCCGGTTGTAGGGCTTTTTCAATATTTCCTCCAAATAATTCACAACCTAATAGTACTAACGTAGGACGTATTCGTTTGCCTCCTAAACTCAAAATATACTCAATGGGTTTGTATAATTCCTTAGGTTCCTGAGTGAACTTTAACCGGCTTATTTCTTCTTGTATTCTTTCCTGAAAGGTTTGGATATGGAGCATAGCAGATATCAGGAAATAAATGAATTATTTTTAAGTACAATTTTTATCCCATCTTCTAATGGCAAAAGATTTCTCTTCAGCAATTGTTTCATTTTAGAAATGTCCGGTTTACGGCGGGTCATATCTCCATCAGCAAGAGCAGGCAAATGTACAATTCCGGATTTAGAACCGGTTAAACGAATAATGGTTTGAGCCAGATCGAGAATAGTTGTTTCAACATCGTTCCCAATATTTGCCACATCGTTTATTAAAAGATTGTTATAAAATGCATTTACACAGGCTTCAATATTATCATCAATGTAACAAAAAGTACGTGTCTGACTGCCGTTTCCATAAATAGTGATGGTCTCATTTTTTAATGCGCAGGAAATGAATTTAGACATAACAAAGTCAATGCTTTGTTTAGGTCCGTAAGTATTAAAAAAACGGAATATGGTATAATCAAGATCGTATTCTAATTTAAAAGAACGGTAATACGCTTCTCCCACATTTTTCACAATGGCATAAGGTAACCTTGAGTTTAAAGGAGTTGTATATTCATTTTGAGGAAATTCTACAGGTTCACCATATACTTCGGAGGAGGAAGAATAAAAGACTCTTTTAACGCCTGTATTTTTTGATAACAGCAAAATGTTATTGATGCCGTTTATATCATTTAATACCATTACCGGATTATCAAGTGTTCGCTTAACCCCAACCAATGCCGCATAATGAAAAACATAATCAAATGCATACGCATTAAAAATGCTGGATATCTCATGTAAATTATTAACATCTGCTTTAATAAACTTTATGTTTGAGTGTTTAGAAACAGGAATTTTTGATCTGTGTCCCGTTAAAAGATTATCCACCACAACAAGATAATTTTCTTTATTTTCCGCTAATTTTTCGGCAATACAACTGCCAATAAAACCGGCGCCACCTGTTACCAATATTTTTACCATTTTGATCAACTTATCAGGTTTAACAGATATTTGCCGTACCCGCTCTTTAAAAGGGGCTGCGCTATTTTATTTAAAGCTTCCTTATCAATGAATCCCATCCGATAAGCAACTTCTTCTATGCACCCGATTTTTAACCCCTGCCGTTCTTCAATTACGTGAACAAACTGGCCCGCTTGCATTAAAGATTCAAAGGTGCCTGTGTCCAGCCATGCGGTGCCTCTGTTTAAAATGCTTACTTTTAATTTACCGGCTTTTAAATATACTTTATTGACATCTGTTATCTCGTATTCACCCCGTGGGCTTGGTTTTAAATTTTTAGCTATTTCGATAACACTGTTGTCATAAAAATAAAGTCCGGGAACAGCATATTTTGATTTTGGATGGATAGGCTTTTCTTCGATGGAAAGAGCGCTGAAATTTTCATCAAACTCAACGACACCATATCTTTCTGGATCAGACACATGGTATGCGTAAACGACACCTCCTTCTACATTTGCATTACTTTGCAAAATCTTTTGCATGCCGGAACCATAAAAAATATTGTCGCCCAGTATCAAAGCAACCTTGTCCTTGCCAATAAAATCTGCCCCGATTACGAACGCTTGTGCAAGACCATTCGGTTCCGGTTGTTCAGCATAAGAAAAGGAACAGCCAATTTGTTTTCCATCGCCCAACAGCCTTTTAAAATGAGGCAAATCATGAGGGGTTGAAATAATGAGGATTTCGGAAATTCCCGCCATTATGAGTATGGAAAGCGGGTAATAAATCATGGGCTTATCATAAACCGGCATTAGTTGTTTACTAACGGCTAATGTGAGTGGATGTAAACGAGTTCCCGAGCCTCCTGCTAAAATTATTCCTTTCATATATGCAATTTGAAAATTCGTTGATTTGAAGATGGAATGTAATTTAATCCATTTCATTAAGTAATTAAAATGGTTTAATTTGCTTTTTTTTAGGTATTAATTCAATTTTCAAATCTTCAAATTGATCCCTCAAATTAACGAATTTTATTTCTTTATTTTTAAATTATCCAATTCTATATCTTCTTCCTCGTCGTAAGTTTGAATCAAGGAATCTTTTTGAAATGCTTTATTAGTGAGTCTTTTTTCAAGCGATAATAAAAATGCGGGTAATAAAATCAGGTTCGAACACATCGCCATTAAGAGCGTTATCGAGATTAATATACCTAATGCTGCGGTACCACCAAAATGAGATGCGGCAAAAATAGAAAATCCGGAGAACAATATAGCCGCAGTATATAGCATACTCAAGCCTGTTTCTTTAATAGTAACAGACACCGTCTTTGAAATACTTAAAGATTGATTCTTAAATTCTTGCCGGTATTTCGTTAAAAAATAAATGGTTCCATCGGAAGATATCCCAAAGGCAATGCTAAAAATCAGAATGGTGGATGGCTTCAATGCAATGTTAAAATAACCCATTAGCCCTGCGGTAATAATTAAAGGAATTACACTGGGTAATATAGAGACGGCAATCATTCTAAAAGACATAAACAAGGTGATCATCAAAATAGAGATAAGTAGTATTGCCAATACCACACTTTCTATTAAATTTTTGATCAGGAATTTATTTCCTTTGAGGAACATCAGACTGTTACCTGTAAGCTTGACAGTATACTCTTTGGGAGGAAAAATGGTGTTAACAGTAGAATCCAGTTCCTGTCTTAGTTTTTCTGTTTTAATGGATCCCACGTCTGCCATTTGAACACTAATACGGGTACGTTGTTTAGTGCTGTCTAAAAAAGAACGAAAGACGTTTTTTTTGCCTTTGAATTCTTTCGCATACTCTGCCAATTCTAATAGACTGGTTGGGTTCTTTGGGAAATTATAATATTTGGGCGCTCCTCCACGATAGGCCTGATAAGAAAATTTAATTGCTTCAACTATTGATACAGGGCGCGAAAGCTCCGGATAATTTTTAAGTTTTTTTTGTAAAATGTCGATCTTGTTTAATGTTTCAAAAGACATGGCTCCTCCCGGCTTTTTCGTGTCTATAAATATTTCAAAAGGTAAAACCCCTTTAAAATTTTGCTCAAAAAATTTAAGATCCGTAAAAATAGGATCTTTCTTTGGCAGGTCGTCAACCACAAATCCAACGGCTGTAATTTTGCTAATGCCGATGAAGGAAATTAGTATAGCCAATAGTACCAAACCATAAATTCTCCATCGGTAATGGTGTACCCAATAATCAATTTTCTCTAATAGTAAAGTAATATATTTGTTTTTTAAATGTGTAGTGTGCTTTAGCGAGGGATTGGGAAGATAGCTGAAAACAATTGGGATCAATGCCAATGAAATAAAATAAGTAACCATAACATTTACGGCGGCAACTAATCCAAACTCCACCAGGATACTGCTATCGGTAAAGCAAAGTACTCCAAATCCTATAGCTGTAGTTATATTGGCCAGGAATGTGGTGATACCTACATTTTCAATCATTCCTGAAAGCGCAAGTTGTTTATTCCCATGCTTTTTAAATTCATTATGATATTTGTTCAATAAAAAAATACAGTTTGGAACACCAATTACAATAATTAAAGGAGGAATTAATCCTGTAAGAATGGTGATTTTATAATGGAGCAAAGTAATCGTTCCAACCGACCAGATAACGCCTATAATTACTACAACCATAGAGAAAAACACAACATAAAATGAACGGAAAAAGAGCCACAATATAATTGCTGTGACTAAAATTGCAAGTCCTAAAAACAAGAATAATTCGTTAGCTACTTTTCGTGTAATTGCCGTACGGATATAGGGCAAGCCCGAATAATGAACCTTAAGCTGGTGCTTCGCACCAAAATTATCCACCCAGCTTTTTATAGTGTCAACAATCGCAATTCTGTTTTTGGTATTTAGTTTCTTTTTGTCGAACGTAATGGCCATAAGATTGGCGCCGGTCTCTTTATTAAAAACAAGACCTTGATAGAAAGGCAGATTGGTAATATTATTTTTAAGACTGTCCGCTTCTTTTTGGGTAAGTGGCGATGTCTTGATAACAGGAGAAAAGTCAAACTTTTTGAAGCTATCGTTCTTAACAATTTGGTAAATACGGGCCAGAGAAATAACTTCTTCAATGCCATCAATTTTTTTTATGGAATTACTTAGTGCATACCAATCGCGGTATTTTTTAATTTGAAAGATGTTAGAATCTTGTATGCCTATAACCAGTACGCTACCATCTTCACCAAACGTTTTTTTGAATTCACTATAAATTTTTGAATCCGGATCATCATCCGGTAAAACTTTAGCGAAGTCGTATGACAACTGAACATAGTATGCCTTGTAACCCATGAAAATGGTTACAATAGAAAGAACAAACACTATTAATAACCTGTTCTTTAAAATTCCCTTTGAAATAGATGTCCACATTGTTTTTAGAAAGGAGTAAAATTACTATTCTCTTAATAAAGTAATGTAGCCTGTCCTCGGTTTTGCTCTAGGATTTTCCAAAATGTAAAAGTATGTAGCTGATGGTAATCCTTCTCCATCCCAATCATTTTTATAATTTTGGGCTTCAAAAACTTTCAATCCCCAACGATCAAATATTACGAGGTGTGAATTATCAGGAAGGTTCGGTAATACGAATAAATCATTAAATCCCGGTGTAGTAGGATAAGGCGTAAACACATCAACAACATCTACTACACGAATTATCAGTATCAGGTTATCAGTTACTACTTTACATCCATCACTACTGGTTATGATAAGCAAGATAGTATCTTTTTGATCTTCTTCACATGGGATATAAGACGTGTTTAATGTAGTGTTATTTGGAGAGAAGGAGCCACAACCTGAGGTTGTCCAGATGACATTACTTGCTCCGGTTAAGGATCCTTTTAAAATCGCACTTTTGCCTAGTATTATCAATTGATCGGCTCCGGCCGAAATAGTAGGAGTGGCTTTTATGTTAACAGTCATCGTTGAGCTATTTGAACCGCAACCTCCCGTTGTTTTTAATGTTAAAATAACAGAACCGCTTGCTGTATCACTTGCTCCAGGAATATACTGTGCAGCCGGAGTAGTCACGTTAGGAGCGAATGTTCCATCTCCGGTAGTAGACCATATAACACCCGTTGCCCCTGCAAAGCTAGGGTTTAACTGTACACTTTGCGCTTTGCAAATGGTTTGATTGCTTCCTGCAACAGGGGCTGCATTCGGCTTCCAAGTGATAGAAACAGTACCAGTTGTTCTGCATATGCCATTGTCAACAGTCATGGTTAAGATGGTAGTTCCAGACTCACTTGCCAAAGGAAAATAAGTAGGTGCGGCAATACTGATATTACTAAATGACCCTGTTTGTGAGCTTCCGTTAAAGGTGGACCAGCTGATGGTTCCATTGGCAAAAGTAGAACCTGTTAATGCAATTGGCACCCCCTGGCAATTCATGCCCACTGGAGATACTGCGTTTGCTTTTGGAGAAGCCACCACATTGAGGGTAAAACTTTTAGTAAAAGGAGTACAACCCGGGTCTGTACTAGTCCATGTCACGGTAATAATATCTATACCCGCTGCATTGGTCGTATATTGTGAATTAATGGTATTGGTAAAAGTAAAGGTTCCATTACCTGTAGAAGTCCAAAGAATAGTACCTGTTGAAGGGGCTGTTCCGGTAAGGTTAACAACAGTACCCTGACATCCTGTTGTTGGATTGGCAGAAACTGTAAGGCTCGGTGCGTTTATGTTTACAGAATTTCCTATGCCGATACATCCATTTTTATCTGTTACTGTTGGAGTATAAGTGCCGGCACATAACCCGGTTGCAGTAGCTGTTATCTGACCGGAAGGCAGATCATCCCATTTGAATGTATATGGAGCTGTGCCGCTTAAAGAAGCAACGGCAACAGTGGCTGTTCCATTGCATGAACCGATACACGTGGCGTCAGTTGCAGTAACAGATGCAATAGGTCCTCCCACATTACTTATTCCTACAAGAGAATCTTTTTTACAACCATTCGCATCCTGAATGGTAAACCTATATATACCAGCAGGTTTATTGATTATGCATTTTGAGGTGTCAATAGGTTGAGTTTGCGTATTCCAAGAATAAGTAAAACTCGGAACTCCACCGGAAACAACTATTACGCAAGCAGATCCTTTTGCCTGGTTACAGGCAATAATATCTGTATGCGTTAAGGACAATACGATCTCTGCCGGCTGTGCTATACTGTTTCCTTTCTTAACGGAGCAACCATTCGCATCCTTTATGATAACAGTATCCTTCCCTGCACACAAACCTGTTGCTGTTGCTGTGAACTGAATAGGATTGGTATTCCACACATAAGCATAAGGGATCAATCCTCCACTTACATGGGCTGTTATAGAATTATTGCATTGTCCATAACACTGGATAATACCATTTACGGTTAATGTAACTTTCATGGCAGCAGGTTCTACTATAGTGACAGTTGCCGATTTCTGAAAACAATTGTTTACATCTGTCACATCTAAAGTATAGGTGCCTGCCTTTAAACCTGTTGCAATGGCAGATTTTTGCCCGTCAGACCATTTATAAGTGTAAGGCGAGGTTCCACCGGATACGTTTGCTGTGGCTGTCCCATTATTTACACCGTTGCAGGTAATATTGCTGAAACTAAGATCTATTCTCAATGGTGAAGGATCAGCAAGAGGAATGTCTAAAGTAGTTTTACATCCTGCATTGTCTGCTACTGCCACTACCTGTTTAAATCCACAGAGAGCAGTTGCTGCTGCATTTGTATTTCCATTATTCCATAAATAGGTAAAAGGAGACCTTCCACTTGCACTTACTGTCGCTTTGCCATCACACACGCCGTTACAGGTAGGATTTGTGCTGGAAACGATCGTTACAACAGGGCCGTTAAGATTGCTAACGCCTGCCCCTGTTGAATCCTTACATCCGTTCGCATCTGTTACTGTAACAAGATATGGACCGGCCGGAATACTGTCTGCTGTTGCGGTTTTATCTTTAGCAGGAGTATTCCATGAATAGGTATAACTTGGTTTTCCTCCCGAAGCAACAACAGTAACAGTTCCATCCGATTGCAAACATTGGGCATTGGTTGAACTGGTAGTTAATGTTAAAGGCTGAGGCTCCGCTATTATGATAGAACCTTGACGGGTACATCCCGCCGCATCTTTACTTGTTAGTGTGTATATGCCGGAGCAAAGACCAACAGCTGTTTGTGTTGTTTGTGCAGGAATTGTACTCCATAAATAAGTATAGATACCTGAACCTCCTGTTGCTTTAACAGAAGCACTTCCATCACATTTAGTTGCACATGTTATGGAGGCTACTTCTGTTAAAGTAAGACCTATAGGTACCGGTTGCGTTAATGTTACTGTTGCACTTTTCATACATCCATTTGCATCGGTAACTGTAATGGTAAAGGGAGTATTTGCAACCAGATCAAATGCAGTAGCACCAGTTCCTCCGTATGGTGCCCATGAATATTTATAAGGACCGATTCCATTTGCTGCAGTCGCAGTCGCAGTACCATCCTTTCCTCCAAAGCAGGTAATATTGGTTTGATTTGCAGTTACTGTAAGAGCTGTCGGAGCAGTAATAATTATGGTGTTGGTGGTTTTACAGCCATTAAGATCCGTCACAATAACAGTATGAGCTCCTGCTTTTAATCCGTTAACAGTAAGGCCTGTAAAAGGTTTATCCCATTTATAGGTATATGGAGAAGTGCCGTTTATGGCTATAGCTGTAGCTGATCCGCTGCTGTCGCCACTACAAAGTACATTGTTGGTAGTGGTGAACACACTCATAGGAGTGGGATCTACAATAGAATCGGATTTGGCGCTTGTACATCCCATAGCATCTTTAACAATTACGGAATAGCTACCTGCTTTCAAACCTGCTGCGGTCGCGTTGGTATCTATTCCAGGTGATGAACTCCAGGAGAATTTGTAAGGCCCCGTTCCAACTGTAGTAACAGTAGCAGTAATAGTTCCGTCATTTCCACCCGGACATTTCGGCGATGTAGTAGTAATATTGAAAGCCGGGCCGTTCGAATCACTGATAGTTGCTATACCATCTTTTACACATCCATTAACATCTCTTACAGTTACTGTATATATACCTGCAGGAACATTGGTAATGGAATCTGTTGCACCGGGATGCCAGTCATAAGTAAATGGAGCAACACCTCCCGAATCAACTTTAACTTTAGCCTTTCCATTCGCAACATTACAAGTGGCGCTAGTTATTACCATCGATAAGGAAATAGCGGATGGTTGGGTAATAATTTGCGTTGCCGTTTGCTGGCATCCCTTAGCATCGGTTGACGTTATTATATAAGAACCTGCACACAAGCCGGTGGCTGTTAGCGTAGTTTGTGGAATTGGAGTAGTGTTCCATGAATGCGTGAAAGGAGCTGTTCCTCCCAGCACACTTGCCGTTATACTATTGTTGCAATCACCGTTACATAAAGAATTACTATTCGCGATGGTACTAATAGTAATTGCTCCCGGTTCTGCAATCACAACCGGACTGGAAGACATACTACATCCATTGATATCTGTTACAGTAAGTTTATATGTTCCGGCAGATAAACCGATGGCATCTGCTATTTTTTGAACAGGATTGGAATTCCATGAATAGGTATAAGGCCCGGAACCTCCCGTAACTGTTGAGGTTGCTGTACCATCACTACCACCGTTACATTTAACATCGGTAGAAGTTAATAAAATAACTATCGGAGCTGGTTCTGTAATAATGATGCTCTTGGTGCCAATACATTGTTTGGCATCCGTGGCAGCCACTGTATAAGTTCCGGAACATAAGTTGGCTACAGCAGGAGTGGTTGCTCCGGGGGGAATACTCCAGGCATAGCTAATAGCTCCTACGGCTGAAATCGCAGCCGAGCCGTCACATGAGCTATTGCATTTTGCATTTACAACTGAAACAACATTAACTGTTGGTCCTCCGGGATTATTCACACCTACACTTGTTGAGTTGGTGCATTTGTTATTATCAGTAATCAGAACATTATATGCTCCGGCCTTAATATTAGAATACTTTGCAGTAGTATCTCCAGTTCCAGGAAGTGGTGTCCATTTATATTTATAAGGTTTTGTACCTCCGGAAACAATTGTTGTGGCGCTTCCATCGGCTATTCCACATTGAGCATCGGTTGAGCTGGTGGTTAATGCTAAAACTGCCGGGGCAGATAAAGTGATAGAGGCCGTGTCGGAGCATAAATTTGCATCTGTCACCGTTACAATATAGGTTCCTGCGCATAAAGAATCTGCTATTTTTGATAGCTGTACCGGAGTGCTATTCCATGAATAAGTAAATGGGCCTGTACCACCGGCAACTGCAACAGTAGTACTTCCATTACAAAAGCCGTTACATGTTATGGGTGATGCCTGAGAGGCAGTTGCAACAAGTCCGCCCGGGGCTATAATAGTTACAGAATCTACGGCTGAACAAGAATTTCCATCTGTTACAGTTACTTTATATTTTCCTGCGGATAAGTTAGATACAGTAGAGCCACTTCCGACATTCGGGAACCATGAATAGGTATACACACCTGTTCCGCCGGTTGCTGTAACATTTGCAGCTCCGGTATTAGCTCCGCCACATACAATATTTATTTGAGTCATGGTGAGTGACAAAGCAGCAGGAGCAGTAATTGTTGCTGAAGCTATACCAGAAAAGATACAACCCGTTTTATCCGTAACATCAACAGGATAATTGCCGATGCAAAGTCCTGTGGCAGTCTGACCTGTTTGTGAAGTTAGTGTAGTAGGCCATAAATACGTGTATGGAAAAGAACCTCCTACCACAGTAACCGTAGCTGTTCCATCACATGAACCAACACATTTCGGAGGCGTGGTTGTTATAGCAGAGTTTAAAACAGGGGCTCCAACAGTAACTGGAGTAGAACTTGTTTTGCAACCATTTTTATCTGTAACTGTTGCAATATATGTGTTTGCACATAAGCTGGCGGCAGTTGCTGTAATGTCAGGAGCATTGTTCCATACATAACTTAAAGGAGCTACACCTGCTGCCACGACGACAGTTGCAGTACCATCACATTTTCCGCTACAAGAAACATTGGTCGCAGTAATGGAGCTGATAGTTGGTCCACCAACATCATTAATGTTCGCAATGGTATCATGAAAACAGCCGTTAGCATCAGTTACCCTGAATGGATATGAACCCGAAGGTTGATTGGAAATGGAAGTTGTCACTTCTCCTCCCTTACTCCATTTATAGGTTAAAGGAGCTACTCCGCCTGAATTAATAGTGATAGCTGCACCACCATTGGAAGTAAGACAAGAGGCATCAGTAACAGTTAAGGTGAATGCTATTTGTGCAGGTTGCGTTATTGTAGCGATAGTATCAATGCTGCAATTATTGACATCTTTAATATTTAAAAGATAAGTGCCTGCACAAAGAGTAGCTGTAGTGGCTGCTGTTGTTTGAACCGGGCTGGTGCCCCATGAATAGGTATAGGTACCTGTTCCCCCGATAACACTTACTGAGGCCGAACCGGTGCAAAGACCAAAGCAATTAATAGTACTGGCAGTAATTGTTGAGGTAAGAGCTAATGGCTGATCAATTTGTATAGTGTCAGATTTTGTACAACCTAAAGCATCGGTGACGTTTAATATATATTTTCCTTTTGATAAATTGGAAGCTGTTGCTGTCCCCTGCGCTGGAATAGTATTCCATGCATAAGTATAAGGAGCTGTACCTCCTGTTACCGTCGCTGTTGCACTACCATTGTTTCCTCCATTACATTTTGGATCAACGGTTGCCATAGATATTTTTATGACTGCGGGACTAGTTATAACTACATTAAAATTAGTAATACATTGTTTAGCATCCAATACAGAAACTATTTGTGTGCCGGCACACAATGCAGTAGCAGTAGCTCCATTTTGTGCAGGAATAGTATTCCATGTAAAAGTAAAAGGAGCATTTCCGACAGCAGATACAGTAGCCGCACCTGTACAACTACCATTACAAAGAACATCTGTTTGGGATACCTTAGATACTATGGCACCTCCGGGATTATTTACACTTGTGTTGGCAGAGGCCTTACATCCTTTGCTATCAGTTACATCTACTTTATAAGCCCCTGCAAAAAGATTGGAGAAAGTAGCTGTAGTATTTCCTGTACCCGGAAGTGGTGTCCATGAATACGTGTAACCGGGCGATCCACCGGATACAGCAACAGTAACACTTCCATCTGCTATACCACATTGGGCAAGCGTAGAATCTGTATCAAGCACCAATGGAGTACCTACCGTAACAACAATAGTATCTGTTCCGGAACAGGTATTTCCGTCTGTTACATTTAAAATATAAGAGGTCGTCGTCGGCGGTGTAGCCGTCGGATTAGCTGCATTAACGAAATCAAGAGTTGGAGGAAGAGTCGGTTTCCATGAATAAATATATCCCCCGCCAGATCCACCTGATGCAGAAGGCGCACCACCAATAACAGTAGAGGTGCTGTTACATATCGTAATATCATTTCCTGCATTAACAGTAGGAAGACTGTTTACAGTAATTTTCACAGAATCAATTGTGGAACAACCATTATTTGTTGCTGTTACTATATAAATGGTGGTGGTGACAGGAGATGCCTTTGGATTCGAAATGATTGAATTACTAAGCCCGGCAGTAGGACTCCATGAATAAGTATATGCCGGTTTTGATGCACCTCCAATTGCGATGCTGTCTCTTCTGCAAATGGTAGCAGGAGTGCCCGGGTTTAAAATGAGAGCAGGGTTGGTAGTTACAGTTACTGAAGCTGTATCAGAACAAGAGCCTGTTGTGCCTGTTACGATATATGTTGTGGTGGAAGCCGGAGTTGCTATAACGGTGTCTCCCGCTGCACTTATTATATTTACGGGATTATTCCAGGTATAGGTAGTGGCACCTGAAGCTATAAGTGTATCGGAAACTCCAAAACAAATACTGGTATTTGAAGAAACCTTAACGATTGGGGTAGTTTTTACTGTTATAACTACATCGTCAAATCCTGAACAACTATTGTTATCTGTGACAGTTACAGTATACGTTCTTACACCGGCAGAAAGTGGAGTTATAACGGGGTTAGCTTTTGAAGGATCATTTATACCAATAGTTGGATTCCAGTTATAATTAAATGGTCCGTTTCCACTTGCAGTTGGGTTTCCGCCTAATGTAGCAGAAACACCGGTACATAGTGTAGTATCATTTCCTGCCTTCACAATAGGAAGGGTGTTCACATTGACAGTTACAAAATCAGAAGCTTTACATAACTTGGCATCAGTAACAACAACTGTATAAACCGAAGTGACAGTAGGTTTAGCCATTGGATTCCCTATCGTTGAAGATCCTGAAATGCCACCCGGTGGAAGTGTCGTCCATGAATAGGTATAAGGACTTGTTCCGCCTTTACCTGTAGGGCTGCCTCCAATGATAATACTGTCTCCTTTACAAATTGTTTGATTACCACCGGGATCTGCCACAGGTAAAGGATTGACGGTAACCGTTACAGTTCGCGTATTCACGCAACCGCTAGCATCCGTACCTGTTACCGTATATGTTCTAGTAACAGATGGGGTGGCTGTTACAGTTGCTCCTGTCTGTGCGCTGAGTGTACCATCATTTGGTAGCCAATCATAAGTTCCTGCACCTGCACCACTGGCCGTTAAACTAACGTTTGAACCATTACAAATTGAAGGAGTTGCAGGGTTGATAGTTATGGTGGGTAAAGGATTTACAGTTACAGTGACACTCTTATTTGCATTCCCACAACCGGGACTGGTAGCTGTAACCGTATAGGTATAAGAGCCTGCAATTGCTGGTGGAGCAGCAGTAACGGTAGCACCAATGGCAGAGCTTAACTGACCAGATGAGTTATCCCAAGTATAGGAAGTGCCTCCGCTCGCTGTGAGACTTACATTTCCACCAGCACAAAAGGCCGGAGCTGCCGGAGCTATGGTAGCTACTAAAACTCCACTTACCGTTACTGTTACGTTGGCGGTAGCGGAACAAATACCTGTCGTTCCGGTAACTGTATATGTTCTGGTAGCAAGAGGGGTTGCGGTTGTAGTGGCAAGATTATCAGGGTTAAGTTCGTTGAATGTGTCAGTCCATATATAAGTTGTGCCTCCACTGGCCGTCAGATTAACACTGCTTCCCGGGCACACAGATGGGGCCGCAGGTGATATAGTTATAGTTGGAGTTGCGACAACTGTAACCGTTACTGCTTGTGTATTCTTACAACCAACGGCATCAGTACCGGTTGCTGTATAAGTATAAGTGCCAACAACTGCAGGGGGAGTAGCTGTAACTGTAGCTCCAGCACCGCTTAGTTGACCTGATGAATTATCCCAAGTATAAGTAGAGGCTCCGCTGGCAGTTAAGCTAACGTTCGATCCAATGCAAATTGATGGAGCGGCAGGGGTAATAGTTATAGAAGGTAATGGGTTTACTGTAACGGTAGAAGTGGTTGAATCACTGCAACCATTGGTAGTCCCGACAACTTTATAAACCGTTGTGACAGGAGGAGTATCGGATACCGGGTTAATTGTTACCGAACCACCACCGGTATTTCGTGTCCACACATACGTTGTGCCACCACCGGCTAACATTGTAGCGGTCGCGCCTTGACAAATTGTTTGAGCAGGAGGAGCAATCGTTATAACGGGAATAGGATTAACGTCAATTATTATGGTAGTAGTATCAGCACAACCAGGTGAATCTTTACCAATTACAGTATAGGTAGTGGTTGTATTGGGACTGACAGAAACACTAGTAGTGATTGCACCACTAATTGTACCACCGGACCAGACATAGGAAGTAGAACCGCCATGGGTGCTGCTGGCTGTAAGGGTTGTACCGGATCCGTTACAAATTGGATTTGCGCTGGCTGCAATAGTAACTACCGGTGGATTACGAACACTTATGTTTACACTTGCAGTATCAGTACATAAATTTTTATCGGTGACAGTTACAATATAGGTTCCAAAACCAATATTGTTGGCTATGGAGTCTAAATCTCCATTATTCCAAGAATAGGTGTACAGGCCTGTACCGCCACTTCCATCAGCAACAGCACTACCATCATTAGCGCCGCAGGTGGCTTGGATAATCGAAGTGATAGTAGCAGTTGGGTTGGCAACAGTATTAACAGTAACGGGTATAGGAGCAGAGGGACAATTATTTCCATCCTTAACAACTACAGTATAATTTCCTGCTGCAAGGCCGATAGCTTTTTGAGTTGTTTGAGCAAGCCCATCGTTCCATAAATATGTATACGTACCTGTTCCTCCGGCTGGAGTAACTGTGGCTGTACCATTAGTAACTCCTGTACATGAAGGAGTCGATGTTACCGTTCCGCTTACTGAAGTTGGATTTGAAAGAGTGAAGTTCTGAGTAATAACACATTGATTCTGATCTGTTACATCAACAGAGTAATTAATTCCTGCTCTTAACGTGTCCACTGTGTTGCCTATATCACCTGTGCTCCAAAGATAAGTATACGTAGGAACCCCTCCTGTAGCAGTAACTACAGCTTTTCCATTGTTACCACCGTTACATGTAGGTGCCGTAAAGGTAGTATCTACAACAAAGCCACTTGCGGGTTCTATAATTGTAAAAGATTGAGTTCTATATTGCTGAAGTGCGCTATTACAGGTTACTAAAACATAAGTTCCAGGCGCTAGGTTATAAATACCACCATTTACAACAGATACTAAATTACCTGTAGCAGTACCACTACTCAATATAGGTCCTACTGCTGAACCGGAACGCCACTCCCAGGCAAAAGGGTAAGAAACGGTAACTTTTACATACGTTGTCAGGATCAAAGACCCTGAGGCAGTTCCTTTACAATTAATGTCATTTTGCGAAACAGAGCCCCCGGAATTAGAAGGTATGCTTACACACTGTGCATTTACTTCTGAAACTATTGAAGACAAGGCTATGCTAAAAAATACTGCAAAGACAATGCTTTTAACACTTTTTACAGAACGGAATTTTATTTGAAAATTTTTACAAACAGCTTTGTAAACTGGTGTCATTTTATAGTGGTTAAGATAGAGTAATACTTTAAGTTTAAGCCAATAATTAACGCCAAATTTAATAAAATGATTTTAATATAAGTGTCAAATTAACAATTCTTTGGGAATTTTTTTTTGAAACTAAAGTTACAAAAAAAAATTGAAAAACTAACAGAATGCTTTTAGAAAACAAGAAGGCGTAAGACTCTTTATGGTAAGGTATTTGAGTCAGCCTCTTCAAACCATGAATAATTTTTATAAAAAAATTCATTCAATTTTTTTTATATTTTTATCGCCATGCTTGAGCCTCCTAAAAAAAAATCGTATAGTCCGGAACTTGCCCTGATAAAAGCTCGCGCCTATTGTGTTTATCAGGAACGTAGTCACCAGGAGGTGAGAAATAAACTGTACGAATGGGGTTTATGGAAAGACAATGTTGAGTCTGCGATTTCCCAACTAATTACGGAAGGATTTATAAATGAAGAACGTTTTGCGATAACTTACGCAGGTGGGAAATTCAGAATAAAAAAATGGGGGCGCGTAAAAATCAAAATAGCGCTGAAGGAAAAAAGGGTTTCAGATTACTGTATCAGAAAAGCCTTATCAGCCATTGAAAATAGCGATTACCTGGATGTTCTGAAAAGTGTTTTAGCTGCCAAATCCAAAACAGTGAAAGAATCCAATCCTCGCAAGAAAAATTATAAGGTGGCTCAATATGCGATATCCAGAGGGTTTGAGTCGGAGTTGGTTTGGGAGGTGTTGAATGTTTAGCCAGACATGAACCTTATTTTTATGCAAGTAATTCAGTGGCCTCATCCCCAACCCTTCTCCAAAGGAGAAGGGAGCGCAACCTCAAATGATATCTCTTTTTTTAGAATTTTATATCTCCTGTTTTAAGCAACCGTCAATATTTAATTGCGCTCCCCTCTCTTGGGGGTGAGGCTCTGACAGACGAGAGTTTTATCCCAGGAACAACCCCTTAATCTTCTCCACCAAAACCATTGCAATTTTCACATTCGATTCATGTGTCCAGCCTGCAATATGGGGCGTTAACAGCACCTTGTCACTTTTGATAAGATATTGAAATGGTTCCGGGAAATCTTTGGGAGAAAGGTTTTCAAAAGACAAACTTTCATACTCGAGTACATCAAGACACGCGCCAAGTACTTTACCTTGCTTTATGCTTTCAACAAGATCATGCGTGTTGAGTATTTTCCCACGGGCTGTATTAACGATGTATATATTTTTCTTAAATTTTTGGATAAAAGAGTCGTTCACCATATTGGCTGTTTCCTCTGTGATAGGCAGATGCAGGCTTATAACATCCGACAGCTCAAAAATTTCTTCCAGTGTAACTTCTTTTGCAAAACTATCGGAGAAACCCGATTTATATTTATCGTAAGCAATTGCATGAACATCAAATCCCAAGAGTCTTTTAGCCAGAGCCATTCCCATATTTCCGTATCCGATAATACCAATGGTTTTTCCCATGAGTTCAATACCCCTGTTGCCTTCGCGGATCCATTTACCTTCTCTTACTTCTCTATCCGCTTTGTTCAGATTATTGAATAAAGACAACAGCATACCAACAACATGCTCTCCTACTGCATCCCGGTTTCCCTCCGGTGCATGAAGACATTTTATATTTTTACTTTCTGCATACGCAACATCAATATTTTCCATACCCACTCCTGCCCGCGCGATAAATTTTAAATGGACAGCCTTGTCTAAAATTTCTTTATCTAATTTCATCCGGCTGCGTATGGCAATTCCATCATACAAATGAATAGACTGAAGAACGTCTTCCCTACCCATTTTATAACCTTCTACGAAAGTAAAACCAGCAGCAGAAAGCTCCTCAATGAAACAAGGATGAATAGTATCAATAAGAAGAATATTGCGAAATGGTTTTGACATTATCATTCGATAAATTTTTATATTATCCGAATGCCTTATAAGCAAAGCGAATTCCCCTCTTGAGAGGGGTCAGGGGTGTGTTTTTTAAATTCGCAAAATAATTTTAGCACAAGAAAAATAAATTAACAAGCCGGTTATATCAACTATTGTAGATAGCACAGGGCTGGCCACCACCGCAGGATCGAGCCTGAACCTGGAAGCAATAAGCGGAAGCAAAGCGCCCAATACTGTTGCCGTTATCACTTGCACTGCCAGCGCTATACCGATAGAAATACCAATCATATATAACGATAGCTCGGTCGGACCGATTGCGCTCGGTGAGGTAAATATGAATATTTTTAAGAATACCCATAGCCCTAATGACCCCCCTAAAAGTAAAGAGATCCGGAGCTCTTTAAATAATACTCTCCACCAATCGGTATGGTCGATTTCCTCCAATAAAATAGCCCTGATAACCACAGTAGCGGCCTGGCTTCCTGAATTACCTCCTGCACTCGACATCATTGGAATATACAACATCAGTACAATTAAGTTGGTAAGCGTATGTCCGAAATTCGCAATGATGATTCCGGATATTATACCAAGTGCCGCAAGAACATTAATCCAAAAAGCGCGACTTTTGAAATGATCCCAAACACTGGTGTTTAGATAGGCCTTCAGTTTGTGTTCTCCGCTGATACCCATAAACTTTTCCATATCCTCCGTTTGTTCCTGGCGGATAATATCAAAGGCATCATCATGGGTAATGATACCGACCAGCTTGTGTTCATTGTTCACCACCGGAATAGCTAGAAGATCATATTTCTCTATCTTCTGAATAGCAGTTTCCTGATCCTCGTTTACTTCTGAAAATATAACATCTTTATTTAAAATGTTTTCAATTGTCTGATCAGATTGAGCCAGGATAATATCTTTTAAGGATACAAAGCCAATCAATTGTTTTTCTGCATCTACAACATAGATGTAATAAATAGTATCCTTTGTTGGCGCATCTTTGCGAATCTGATCCAAGGCTTGCTGAACAGTCATGTGTTTATTGACGGTTGCAAAGTTGGAAGACATATTCCCACCTGCAGTTTGCTTTGGATAGGTACTCAGGCTTATGATGTCATCCCGAACAGACTTGGTAAGGTAAGGTAAGATCTTATCCTGTTTTTCTGTGTCGAGATTTTGGAAGATATCGGCCCGGTCATCCGATGACATATCTGAAAAAAGGTCGGCAATTTCTTTTGGGGAGAAATACTCGATTAGTTTTATCTGGAGATCTAAATGAAAATTAGAAAAAACTTCCGATTTGAAATCAGGTTCAAACTTATTAAAGAGCAACAACGCTTCGTTTTCATCTATATTCGATAAAAACTCTGCAACCTCAACTTCCGGAAGTGCAGTTAACTCTTCAATTAGCTTTTCGTATTCCTGCTCCTCCAGCAAGCTTTTCAATAGCTTAGTTTCTTCAGCTTTTTGGTCGTCAATTTCTTCGATGCTCATTGCTGTTTTTCTACATCATTAGTACTATAAAGGTCTGGAATAATTTAAAAAACTTCCTTTTCTGCAAAGCTAAACAAAAAAAAATGTTTTGGTTATTCTGGTTTAAAGACATCAATGGATGTATTGTTTCCATTTGTCATACAAACAACTACAAGGTATTATCCAAACCATCTACAAGTTTATCACACATTCGACTATTTCATCCGGATGGCCTTTATAGGATCTTTGGGTATATCAAATCAACGAATATAAAAAAACGAAAAAAGCCATGAAAAAACTAAGCACACTTTTAGTAATCGCAACTTTAATCTTTTTAGGAACAAATAGTTTCTCTCAGATTTCAAAAAAATTCTTCGGACAAAATGCATGGATGCCAGATACTATTGGTGATGCAAATAACTGCCAGGAACCTCCTTGTATATTAAATGGTCAATTACATAAATTGTGGGGTGACATTAAAGCAAGTGGTTCAGGTGTTATCCGTTTCGGTGGCATTGCTCCCGATAGAAACAAACCTACTTTTTATCAATATGTAAAAATGATTAATGCTGTAAGAGCAAACGGCATGGAACCCATTATACAAGTTCCTTTTCATATGAACAGATACAATGCAGCTCAGGCAGCTGAAATAGTAAAATACCTTAATGTTACTAAGGGTATGGGTGTTAAATATTTCATCATTGGTAACGAACCGGATTTAGAATACAAATATACCACTGCTGCACAAATAGCTGTTTACTTTAAAGCATATGCTACAGCAATGAAAGCAGTAGATCCTACGATCATCACAGTAGGTCCGGAAGTTGCCTGGTACAATACCAATATCATCAATGGTTTAACAACACCGGGTGGAGCTGATGATATTACAGGGACAGATGCAAACGGTAGATTTTATTTAGATATAATTACGTTTCACACGTACCCATTCAACGGTACTCAATCACGTGCAGATGTAATTACTAAATTGACTTCAGCAGGTGCGTTCGAAGAGAACCTTACAGACCTTAATAAAAGAATTGCTTCTTGTAATGCCTATCATAACAGAACTGGTGCACTAGCATTAAAACCAGCTGTGACAGAAGCAAACATTGCGTATGCAAATGCTGCAACAGATAATATATACGGAGTAGGTACCAATAGCTTTATCGGTGGTCAGTTTTGGGCTGAGATGTTAGCGATCGGAATGAAAAAAGGATTAGCGTTCGTTAACCTTTGGAGTGTTGTTGAAGGAAGCAATACAGGAAATAATATTGGTTTTATCGACAACGCAACCAATATCAAAAAACCAACTTATTACCATTTTAAAATGCTAGCCGATAATTTTAAAGGAACATTTTGCAATGGAACAGATAATATGGCCAATGTAAAATCTTTTGGTAGTCAGGATGGAAACCAAATAGCTGTAATGATATTAAATCAGGATCAAGGAACGAACTATAATTATACAGTACGTTTAAACAACAATGCAGTATCTGGAAACAATGCACTAAAAATTAACATCAGTGCAAACGTTGATAAAGAATACACAGGGTCAATAGACAATCAATCAACTACATTATTAGTATTTGATATGTCAGGAAACATGATCAAAAAAATAGAATACAAATTAAACGGACAAGCGGATAACAACCTCGCTCCTGTAGTTACTCAATCTGCAAGCGCTATGTTAACATCAACAAAAGAAGAAATGAAAACAAGTGGATTAGCTGCCTTTGAAACTAAAATTTATCCAAACCCATCAAACGGAGCTTTCACTGTTAAGATGAACACTGCTAATGGTGCAAAAGAAAGGATTAAAATGGACGTGATAAATATTGTTGGACAAGTAGTATATTCAATGGATCCGACAGTTGAAAACGGTTACATCAACGAAAAAATAGAGCTTAACAGTTCTTTTGCTTCCGGTCTTTATATAGTACAAGTTAGAATCGGTGACAACGCTTACAATACTAAAATGATGGTTGTTAAATAACACCTCACCCCCAGCCCCCTCTCCGCCTTAGGCGGAGAGGGGGCTATATGGAGAAAACACAATTTGCAAAACCTACAAACTATGATACGGATACTTATAACAGACGACCATGAAATTATTAGGAAAAGCTTAAAACACATCCTTGAGGAAGAATTTAAAAACATTGAATTCGGAGAGGCTGCTTCAGGAGAAGAAGCCCTGGAAAAAGCGAGGAATGAAACATGGGACGTAATTGTTATGGATATGACAATGCCCGGACTATCAGGTTTCGCCACCTTGAAACAAATGAGAAAGGAGACAATAGAAACGCCTGTTTTAGTAATGAGCTTTAATGCCAATGATGGGTATGCTGCAAGAATAATAAAAGCGGGAGCGTCAGGTTTTATTTCTAAAGACAATGCTTTCCAGGATTTAATTGTTGCTATCCATTTTATTCTTCTCAATAAAAAAGTATCAGCAACAAAAAAGCCCGTGGATCTGATTAATTCTCCATTGGAAAAAGCTGCCAACAACTGGATTGTGCCCTATGAAAATCTTGTATTGAATATTCTTTTTACTGTGAAAAATATATTTAAAAACGTAATCTAGTTTTTACAATAATGTCATTTTTATCTGGAAGTCAGCCTTTCTCTATATGAGGAGAAATTACACATTAAAGTCAACTCAAAATAAGATCGAAGACGTCCCCTCTTGACGGGTAGGGGTGTGTTCTACGGTTAAGCATACATTCTTTGTTGTTATGAATTATAGGACAACTCATGATTTTTATTTAATTTCACAGCCGTTTTCATTCAATCCACTTTATATACATGCAACTATCTAAAGCGTATATTTTATTGTTTCTACTTGTGGTGCTTTTTCAGAACTGTAAAAAGGAAGAGCAGAAGCCCGTTGATCCTCATCCGCAGTTAACTGCAGATAAGAAAATTATTGCGAACTATGTTGCCACAAATCAGTTCCAGGGGAGCTTTACGGCTGAAGGCATATTTTATTCCAATTTAAAAGAAGGAACCGGCTCAGCCCCTGTGGTTAGGAACGGCATGTATGTAAAATACGCTGAAAAATTATTGAACGGAACTTTTATTGATAGCGGTAAAGCGATGTATCAGTATGGGGTAGAAGAAAATTTTCCGGGATTCAATATGTCTTTGGGTGTTTTAAAAAAAGAGGGTATTGGCCGTTTTATCATTCCATCAGATTATGTGTTTGGTTCAGCTTCAGGAAACTATAAAAAAGTTTTTATTCCAGCTTATGCAATAATACAACTTGATCTTGAAGTGATCGATATAATGAATGAAGATAGTATAATACCTAAATATCTTAAATATAATAATCTTACTGCGACTAAAACCACATCTGGTCTATATTATTACATTACTCAGGCTGGAACGGGTGTCCAGGTTGAAAATCTTAGTACCGTTACTGTTAATTATCAAGGCACATTTCTCAATGATGTCATTTTTGATCCCGGAACTCAGCCTTTTATCTTTAAAGCAGGTACGGGAGCTGTAATATCGGGTTTTGATGAAGGTATACGACTTTTAAAGCAAGGGGATAAAGCGGTATTACTTATTCCTTATAATCTTGGTTATGGAGCATCAGGTATTCAACAGATTCCGGGTTATGCTATTTTAAAATTTACTGTAGAGGTTGCGAATGTTAACTAAGATAAGATTAATTTCTTGACAAAACAAATTAATTTTTACGTTTTTAAAAAAGTAGACATGATGTAACTCTCATACTTTTCAAGCCTCC
>OLLH01000282.1_pt1 | contig 88229 bp, 85 predicted proteins | sample 1604451 | NCBI WGS metagenome assembly OLLH01 (sample SAMEA104055714, study PRJEB20765) | soil metagenome | isolation source: soil
ACTAAAGATAGCATAGGTCTTTCATGTTTCGAACACCAGTGGTCTGTGACTCGTGGAAGTTATTTTCGAGCATCTTGCTCTTTTTATTCTCTACTGGAAAAATTTTACCACTTCAATTTATTCATCACATTAATGTCTATCGATTTAACGTTGCGATAAATCATCACAATAATAGCCAAACCAACAGCCACTTCTGCAGCAGCTACCACCATGGTAAAGAATACAAACACCTGACCGGCCGGATCGGATTTGTAAGATGAAAAGGCCGCTAACAAAAGGTTCGCCGCATTCAACATTAATTCGATAGACATAAAAATGATGATGGCGTTTCTGCGCATCAACACACCTATAACACCGATAGAAAATAAGATGGCGCTTAAATAAATATAATGTTCGATAGGAATAATTTCATTCATCTGTATATAATTTTTCTTTTTTGGTCAGATGGAATACGCCATAAATATATTCATTGACCAGTTGATGTGTTTTTGCTTATGGCTATTTCATCTGTATATAATTTTAAATAGTTTGATTGCCTTCTTTCTTACCAAGCATAACAGCTCCAATCATAGCAGTTAGAAACAATATAGAGGATACTTCAAACGGAAGTAAGAAATCTTTAAACAGCACCATTCCTAAATTTTTCACAAGGCCAATTTGGTTATTTACCTGCGGGTTAGGACCGGGTGTTAAAAATTCAGTACCTTTTAGGGAACCGATAATGGTAAGCAACAGAATACCACCGGCAATGACAGCAGCCAGTTTTACCAATACGGATTTTTGTGGTTCTGTTTCTTTATTTAGATTCAACAGCATCACAACAAACAGGAACAACACCATAATAGCTCCGGCATATACAATGATGTGGACAATCGCCAGAAACTGTGCATTCAATAAAATATAGTGACCGGCAATCGCAAAAAAAGTAAGTACTAAGTACAATACACTGTACACAGGATTTTTAGAAAAGATCACCATGAGGGCACTGAGGATGGCTAGAAATGCAAGGAAATAAAATAAGTACTGAGTCATATTTTTAAGCTTTTAAAATTCTTTTTTTACTATTTATTATGTGCATATCCTGCATGATGTTTAAACTCATCGACCTCTTCTGTCTGACGTTTTGTTACATCTATCAGTGTGTTTACCGGCTCCACCAATTTATCTTTCCCATATACAAAACCTTCACGTTTGAAATCAGAAGCTACTGTTCGTTCTGTTAAGAAGATGGCTTCTTTCGGACACGCTTCTTCGCACAAGCCGCAGAAGATGCAACGCAACATATTGATCTCATATTTAGTAGCATATTTTTCTTCCCTGTATAATTTTTCTTCTCCTTTTTTTCTTTCTCCGGCTTCCATCGTAATAGCTTCGGCAGGACAGGCAATAGCGCACAAGCCACAGGCAGTGCAACGTTCAGCGCCATGTTCATCGCGCTTTAAAATATGCTGCCCTCTCCAGATAGCACTGAAGCTTCTCTTTACTTCAGGATAACGGATCGTAATTTTGTGTTTAAATAAATGTTTAAAGGTAATACGAAGTCCATTGAGAATAGCCGGAAAATACATCCTTTCAATAAAGGTCATCTCCTTCTTTACAACTAATTTTGAACGGTTGGTTAATGAAGTATACATTTTATTTGATTCGTTAATTCGTTATCCCTAACTTATAATTCATAATTTATAACTCATAATTATTTAAACACAGTCATCCACCCACCAGTCAACACAATATTAATCAGTGACAATGGAATCAATATCTTCCATCCTAATCGCATCAGCTGATCGTAACGGAAGCGGGGGATGGTCCATCTTATCCACATAAAGAAGAAGATAAAGAAAAATATTTTAGCAAAGTATACAGTCACTCCGGTTAAAGCCAAAGCATTTGGCGACAAGCCTAAAGAATGAATAAACGGAAAGTTATAACCGCCAAAATACAAGGCCGCCATAATCGCAGAAGACACAAACATATTGATGTATTCGGCGAACAAATAAAATCCTAATTTCATACTGCTGTACTCTGTATGATAACCTCCCACTAATTCTGTTTCGCATTCAGGAAGATCGAACGGTGAGCGGTTGGTTTCTGCGAAAGCGCAAATCATAAAAATTAAAAAGCCTAAGGGCTGATAAAATACATTCCAGTGCATCCCTGCCTGTTGCGCCACAATATCTTTAAGGCTTAGAGTACCGGAAACCATAATTAGAGCAATAATGGACAATCCCATGCTGATTTCGTAACTGATCATTTGGGAAGAAGCTCTGATAGCGCCAATAAGAGCGTACTTATTGTTAGAAGCCCATCCTCCAATCATAATACCATATATTCCAATGGAAACAGTCGCAAAAACAAACAAAATACCAATGTTCACATCTGCTACTTGTAAGGGAACTACTAAGCCACCAATATTTAATGAAGTACCCCAGGGAATTACAGCACTGGTAAGACATGCGGTAAGCATGGCTAAAGAAGGTCCAAGAATAAAGAGAAATTTATCAGCAGCTCTTGGAATAAATTCTTCCTTACTAAGCATCTTAAGACCATCTGCCAAAGGTTGTAAAATCCCGAACGGACCAGCTCTTTCCGGACCAAAACGCCCCTGCATAAAGGCTGCTACTTTTCTTTCGGCAAGGGTTGAGTACATGGCGATCACCAATGAAATCGCAAATATTACTAAAATAAGAGTAATTTTAAATATCAATAACATATCAAGTATTTTTTTAATTGAAAAATTTATACTTATTTTTTTTCTATTGGAGCAAGTTTTTCGCCGGCTTCAAATTTCTGTTGTCTGTTTACTTCCAGTTTTAATTTTTGCAAATCCATGTTCTCATAATGATTTTGAGAGATCACAGAACTGCGTTGAATATGTCTCGGTCCTTCAATAGTCCAGGCACCGACCTCCTTTTTCTCGAAACGACATTCATTGCAAATGAAATTTTCCACTTCTCCATATTGATCTTTTCTTCCTGTGACTCTGTAAATTTCATTACCGTGCATCCAGACTGTTGTTGTGCCACAACACTTAGTGCAACTGCGGTGTGCATTCATCGGCTTTAAAAACCAAACACGGCTTTTAAAGCGAAATGTTTTATCTGTTAAAGCACCTACAGGACAAACATCAATAACGTTTCCGGAGAAATCGTTATCAATAACATTGTGTATGTATGTTCCAATTTCTGAAGCATCGCCTCTTCCTAAAATACCATGCACACGATGGTCGGTAATCTGATCGGCAACATATACACAACGATAGCAAAGAATGCAGCGTGTCATATGCAATTGTATGGTAGTACCAATGTCTATTTTATCGAAGGTGCGTCTTTCTTCTTCATAACGGGTTTTAACGAGGCCGTGATTGTAACTAAGATTTTGTAAATCACATTCTCCTGCCTGATCACAAATCGGGCAATCCAGAGGATGATTAATTAACAACATCTCTACAATAGATTTACGTGCATCCAATACATCCGATGAAGTAATATTTTGTACCACCATCCCGTCTTGAACAGGCGTAGAGCAGGAGGCAACAAGTTTCGGCATCGGACGAGGATCTTTAGTAGACCCTGCGGACACTTTTACAAGACATGTTCTGCATTTTCCACCACTGCCTTTTAACTTACTGTAGTAGCACATTGCAGGCGGAACAATGTCACCACCAATCATTCGGGCTGCGTTCAATATAGAGGTACCATCGGGCACTTCTATTTCCAATCCGTCTATTGTTACTTTAGCCATTTTATTTATATATTCTATTTTTGTCTTCGATTGAAGTATTAAATTATTACTTCTGTTTTCTTTTCTGAAACAAAAGGGTGAAGAAAGAAGTGTTTTTTATTTTTTATTTTATCTGGATATTTAACATGGTATTCGAATTCCTCGCGGAAGTGACGGATGGCACTGGCTACTGGCCATGCAGCAGCATCTCCCAGCGGACAAATGGTATTTCCCTCGATTCTTTTAGCGATGTCTACCAATAAATCAATATCGCGCATATGACCATGTCCATATTCTATTCGATGCAATACTTTTTCCATCCATCCAGTTCCTTCACGGCACGGGCTGCATTGTCCGCAAGACTCGTGATGATAGAAACGGGCAAAATTCCAGGTATTTCTTACAATACAAGAAGTATCGTCATACACAATAAATCCACCTGAACCTAACATGGAACCGCTTACAAAGCCTCCGTCTGCCAGGGATTCATAACTCATTAAGCGTGGTTCTCCGGCGGCCGTTTTCAAGATCAGTTCAGCAGGGAGTATAGGAACAGAAGATCCACCCGGAACACATGCTTTTAATTTTCTGTTGTTTTTTATCCCACCGCAATATTCATCCGAATAGATAAATTCTTCAACAGGAAGACCTAGTTCTATTTCGTAAACTCCCGGTTTGTTAATGTGACCACTGGCTGAAATCAGCTTGGTGCCTGTGCTTCTGCCGATACCAATTTTTGCATATTCATCGCCACTCATATTGATGATAGAAACAACGGCTGCTATCGTTTCTACATTATTTACAACGGTAGGACAAGCATACAATCCCGCTATTGCAGGAAAAGGAGGCTTCATACGCGGATTACCGCGTTTGCCTTCTAATGATTCTAATAAAGCTGTTTCTTCTCCACAGATATAAGCGCCTGCTCCAATATGGACATACAGATCAAGAGAGAAATCAGTTCCTAAAATATTTTTACCTAAAAAGCCCGCAGCGTAGGCTTCTGCAATTGCTTTTTCAAGTATCTGCATCACATAATAATATTCTCCACGGATATAGATGAAAGAAGTATTTGCCCCAAGCGCATAACTGGAAGTAATCATCCCTTCAATAAATAAATGCGGAAGAAACTCCATCAGGTAACGGTCTTTGAATGTACCCGGTTCGCTTTCATCTGCATTGCAAACTAAGTAACGGGGGTTGGTGGATTTTTTATCCAGGAAACTCCATTTCATGCCAGCCGGAAAACCAGCGCCACCTCTTCCACGTAGTCCTGATTTCTTTACTTCTTCAGTAACCTCATCAGGCGACATAGTTTTCAACGCCTTCTCGACAGAAGCATATCCACCATTCTTTCTGTAGACATCAAAAGCCTCTATTCCGGGAATATTTATTTGTTCTAATAAGAGTTTTCTTGCCATGATATTAATATTTCTTCAAATAATTCATTCGCTCACCCTTGCTCTTAAGCCCTTCCAGCAATTGATCTGCTTTTTCATTACTCAAGTTTTCATGGTATTTATTTCCCACTTGCATCATCGGTGCTGATCCGCATGAACCCAGGCATTCCACTCCTTTTAAAGTAAACATGCCATCAGGCGTGGTTTCACCCACTTTTATATTTAATTTATTTTCTAAATGTTCTATGAGATCTTCTGCACCATTTAAACAACAGGGACCTGTTCTGCAAACTTCTAACAGGCATTTACCCACAGGTTTTAAGTTGTACATGGAATAGAAAGATGCTACTTCATAGACTTCTATTGGTTGAAGCTTTAATAAAGAAGCAACATAATCCATCACCTCCGGACTTAACCAACCATCGAACTCAGCCTGCGCCATGTGTAGAATGGGCAATAAAGCCGATTTATGTTTTCCTGCGGGATAACGATCAATGATCTTTTGCACCAATGCTAAAGATTCTTCCGGGAATTTTATTTCTTTTGTTGCTGACATTTCTATAGCAATTTTTTAATTTAATCTTTATTATTAAGCATCCAACTCACCTGCAATTACATTCATACTACTCATGGTAAGAATAGCATCAGATAAAAATCCTCCTTTAATCATTTCGGTATATGCCTGGTAATAGATAAAGCAAGGTCTTCTAAAATGCAATCTATATGGTGTTCTGCCTCCATCACTCACTAAATAAAATCCAAGCTCTCCGTTCCCGGCCTCTATCGAATGATATACTTCTCCTTTGGGAATATGTGTTTCACCCATCACTATCTTAAAATGATAAATCAAGGCTTCCATATTATTGTATACTTCTTCTTTCGGAGGCAGGTAAAAATCAGGTACGTTGCCATGGAATTCGTTTCCTTTAGGCATTTTATCAATGGCTTGACGGATGATGCTTAAGCTCTGCCACATCTCTTCACCTCTCACCATGTATCTGTCAAAAGTATCGCCTTGTGTTCCTACGGGAATACTAAAATCAAAATCCTGATAAGATGAATAAGGATTCATGGCGCGAACATCGTAATCTACTCCTGCGGCCCGTAAATTCGGACCTGTAAACCCGTAGTTAAGGGCACGTTCAGCACCGATAGGACCAACTCCTATGGTGCGATCCATAAAGATTCTGTTACGGTTTAATAGTTTTTCAAACTCTTTAAAAACCTTAGGGAATTCGACTAAAAAGTGTTCGATTTTTCTCCATGCAAGTTCATTAAAATCTCTTTCTAAACCGCCAATCCTGCCGATGTTTGTTGTTAATCGCGCTCCACAGATTTCTTCGTAAATTTCATAGATAAATTCTCTTTGTTCTAACATGTAAAAGAAGCCGGTTAAAGCTCCTGTATCTACACCAATTACGGTGTTACACACTATGTGGTCTGATATACGGGCTAACTCCATAATAATAACGCGTAGGTAATCTACCCGTTTAGGAATTTCAGCTTTAATTAATTTTTCAACCGTCATGTGCCAGCCCATATTGTTGAGAGGGGAAGAGCAGTAGTTTAAACGGTCGGTAATAGGCGTTATCTGGTAAAAAGGTCGTCGCTCGGCGAGCTTTTCAAAAGCCCTGTGAATATATCCGATGGTGGGAACAGCATCAATAACGCATTCTCCATCCATTGTTAAAACATTTTGAAAGATACCATGCGTAGCAGGGTGTGTCGGTCCAAGGTTAAGCGTGGAATAGTGACTTTCTTTTTCTTTATCAGTGACTGTCTGGTTCATTTTTAGTATAAATTTTATCGTCCAAACATGGAATCATCTTTATCAACTCTAACCTGATCTTCAAGTGGGAACTCTTTTCTTAGCGGGAACATAATCATATCCTCCACGTTAAGGATTCTTTTCAGATTGGGATGGCCTTCAAACTGTATTCCGAAAAAATCGTAGGTTTCTCTTTCCATCCAGTTTGCCGTGCGGTAAATGGAGGTAACAGAAGCAACAACGGGATTTTCAAGGGTAGTATAGAGCTTCAGGCGGATGCGTAAATTGTTTTTAAAACTATGAAGATGATATACAACTCCCAATGGCTCTTTTGCATCCGGGAAATGCATGCCGCATAATGTTGTTAAGAATTGAAATTGTAAGGCTTCATCATCATATAAGAATTGAAGAATATCAACGATCTTATCTTTTTTTATGGTGATGGTGAAAATATCATACAGTATTTCTGATGAGATAATCTCTGCTCCAAAACTTGCTTTCATTTTATCTGAAAGACTCTCAATAATTGTGTTTAGATTTATTTTATCTGATTCCATAAGATTCAAGTAAAGCTATATATTCAGGAGAACTGCGTCTTCTCACAGATTCGTTTTGGACCAATTCCTGAATTTTTAAAACGCCATCAATAATTTGTTCCGGACGCGGGGGGCAACCTGGAACGTATACATCAACAGGGATTACTCTGTCGATTCCCTGAAGTACACTGTACGTGTCAAATATGCCACCACTGGAAGCACAAGCACCTACAGACAGTACCCAACGCGGCTCTGCCATTTGTTCGTATACTTGTTTTAATACAGGTCCCATTTTTTTTGATATGGTGCCCATCACCATTAATAAATCTGCCTGGCGTGGAGAAAAACTCAATCGCTCTGAACCGAAACGTGCTAAATCATAATGTGCACCCATTGTTGACATGAATTCTATTCCGCAACAAGATGTGGCAAATGGAAGCGGCCAAATGGAATTCTTCCTGGCCATACCCACCACTTTGTCAAGACTAGTAGCAAAGAATCCCGGGCCATCATACCCCTCCGGGGCATTAGTTACTTCAACCATTATTTAATTATTTAGATAAGAATCATGTTTTAACGCATGAACTTATTTTGTTTCTTAATTTATTCCCAGTCTAATGCGCCCTTTTTTATTATGTAGATAAAGCCCAATAATAAGAAAGCCATAAACAAGATCATTTCTACAAATCCTGTAAACCCCAGTTCTTTAAAATTCACAGCCCAGGGATACATAAAAATTACTTCCACATCGAATAAAACGAAAAGAATAGCCGTTAAAAAATATTTAACCGAAAATTGCGTTCTCGCGTTTCCTTGTGATTCTATACCACATTCAAAACTTTCATCTTTGTGCTTTCCTTTATTTTGAGGCCCCAATAGATGAGTGGCTAACATGACGGCGACAACAAACCCCAAGGCAACAAAAAATTGTATTAATATCGGAAAGTAATCCAGGGGTTGATTGATCTGCATAATGATCTGTGTTTTGTTCAATTCAGCACAAAATTAGTATAATACAATGAGATTAAAAAATAATACTAAGGTAGAATTAATCTTTTAAATCTAAATTATTTAACAGCTATAAATATTGTATTCGCAAAAGGAAAAACGCATTGGAAAAACTTAATGTAATTAAGACGTATTTATTTATCATCCTGAAATAAAAAAAGCAGAGATGAATATTTTCATCTCTGCTTTTTTACTGTTAAACTAAATGGATTACATCATGCCACCCATTCCGCCCATGCCACCCATATCAGGCATTGCAGGACCACCTTTTTCTTCTTTAGCATCTGCTAAAACACATTCTGTTGTTAACAACATACCTGCGATTGAAGCTGCATTTTCTAATGCTACTCGAGCTACTTTCGTAGGATCGATAACTCCGGCTGCAAATAAATTCTCATATACATCTGTACGCGCGTTAAATCCGAAATCATCTTTTCCTTCTTTTACTTTCTGTACAACGATAGAACCTTCGCTACCAGCATTGGCTACTATCTGACGTAATGGCTCTTCTAAAGCACGTTTGATAATTGCAATACCAGTGTTCTCATCTTCATTGATACCTTTTAGTTTTTCAAGAGCTTCAATAGCACGGATATAAGCAATGCCTCCACCAGCAACAATTCCTTCTTCGACTGCTGCACGGGTTGCGTGTAAAGCATCATCAACACGGTCTTTCTTTTCTTTCATTTCTACTTCTGTAGCAGCACCAACATAAAGAACAGCAACACCACCGGCCAATTTAGCCAAACGCTCTTGCAATTTTTCTTTATCATAATCAGAAGTTGTGCTCTCTATTTGTGCTTTGATTTGATTCACACGAGAAACGATTTCTTTTTTTTCTCCTGCACCGTTAACAATAGTCGTATTGTCTTTATCGATGGTAATTTTTTCTGCTTTACCTAAATAAGATAAATCAGCATTTTCTAATTTAAAGCCTCTTTCTTCAGAGATTAAAGTTCCACCGGTTAAGATAGCCAAATCTTCTAACATTGCTTTTCTTCTGTCTCCGAACCCGGGAGCTTTAACAGCAGCAATTTTTAAAGAACCACGTATCTTGTTTACCACTAAAGTAGCCAAGGCTTCTCCATCAATATCTTCAGCAATAATCAACAATGGTTTTCCAGTTTGAACGGCTTTCTCTAAAATAGGAAGCAACTCTTTCATATTAGAAATCTTTTTGTCGTAAATAAGGATATGAGGGCTTTCTAATACAGCTTCCATTTTATCAGCATTTGTAACAAAATATGGAGAGATATATCCCCTGTCAAATTGCATACCTTCCACTACTTCAACAGTAGTTTCAGTTCCTTTAGCTTCTTCAACAGTAATAACACCTTCTTTCTTTACCTTTTCCATTGCCTGAGCAATCAACTTACCAATCTCATGATCATTGTTAGCTGATATAGTAGCAACTTGTTCAATTTTTTTATTATCGTCACCAACTGATTTAGATTGTTTTCTTAAATTTTCAACTACAGCAGTCACCGCTTTGTCGATGCCTCTTTTCAAATCCATTGGATTTGCTCCGGCAGCAACATTTTTTAAACCTGCAGTAACGATAGCTTGAGCCAATACTGTTGCAGTTGTTGTTCCGTCTCCTGCAACATCAGCAGTTTTAGAAGCTACTTCTTTTAACATTTGAGCACCCATATTCTCAACAGGATGTTTTAACTCAATTTCTTTTGCTACTGTAACACCATCTTTAGTGATAGAAGGTGCCCCATATTTTTTGTCAATAATTACGTTACGACCCTTTGGTCCTAATGTCACTTTAACTGCATTTGCTAATGCATCAACACCTCTTTTTAAAGCATCGCGTGCTTCGAGGTTAAATGTGATATCTTTTGCCATTTTTTATTTTTATTATTTATTGTTAGATTTTTTCATTGAATTATAAAGAATACATAAAAGCTATTGAGCTTAAACTCAATATTAGAGTATTGCAAAAATATCCGATTCACGCATGATCAAATATTCTTTTCCACCATGATTAATTTCGGTTCCTGCGTATTTACCATAAAGGATTTTATCTCCTACTTTTACTGTTAAAGGTTCATCTTTTTTTCCTGTACCAATAGCAACAACAACACCTTGTTGTGGTTTTTCTTTTGCAGTATCCGGAATGATAATTCCACTTGCAGTTTTTTCTTCAGCAGCTGATACTTCTACGATAACTCTATCGGCCAGAGGTTTGATTTCTACTTTGCTCATTTTTTTTTATTTTAAATATTAAACAATTTATTTATTTCCTTATTTGGACACAGGCAATCTGCACTTACCATGCCAAACTCATCCATAGTATTTTTTAAGTCATTTTTTCAGAAGTTTATCTCAAAACAAAAAATATGACAGATTTAAATGACAAGCTGACACTGTTTTTTAAATTTCATATAAAAACAAAAAAGAGGAGTACTATATAGAAGCTTGGCCTAGCATCAAAACAGGGTTTTCTAACATCTGTTTAAGTGTTTTAAGAAATGCTGCACCAGAGGCGCCATCTACTGCTCTGTGATCGCATGAAAGTGTTACATTCATTACGTTGCCCGGAACTATTTGATTGTTTTTCACTACTGGTGTTTGTTTAATTCCTCCAATAGCAAGAATACAGGAATCAGGTGGATTCACAATAGCCGTAAATTGGTCGACACCCAACATTCCCAGGTTGGAGATTGTGAAAGTATTTCCTTCCCAATCTGCAGGTTGAAGTTTTTTATCTTTTGCTTTTTGGCTGAATTCTTTTACTTCCGTAGATATTTGTGAAAGTGTTTTACCATCAGCAAAGCGAATAACTGGAACTAATAAACCCTCTTCTACAGCCATTGCCACACCAATATGAATGTGATGGTTGTAACGGATCTTATCACCTAACCATGATGAATTAATTTTTGGATGATTACGTAAGGCTGCTGCTACTGCTTTAATCACAAGGTCATTAAATGAGATTTTCACAGGAATAGCGTTATTGATGCTTTCACGAGCTTCAATAATTTTGTCCATATCTATTTCCATTGTGATGTAAAAATGTGGAGCAGAGAATTTACTTTCTGCTAAACGTTTTGCAATAGTTTTACGCATTTGCGAAACAGGAACTTCTTCAAAACTTTCCTTACCAACAAAAGCCGGAGCGGAAGAACCACCTACACTTGAACCAGATTTGTACCAATCAATATCTCGTTTTACTATTCGACCATTCTCGCCACTTCCCTGAACTCGGCCAATATCAATTCCTTTATCTTCTGCTAGTTTTTTAGCTAATGGAGATGCTTTTAAGCGACCATCGTCAGCTGATGAACTAACTTTTGGTGCAGGTGATACAGCAGGACTTGCTACAGCAACAGATTTTTCTGGATTTTTTGCTACAGGCGCTTCAACTTTTTTAACTTCTTCCTTAGGAGCAGTAGCTGCTGCCACTGTAACGGGAGGAGCTTCGTTTAATAAACTTTTATAATCTTCGCCTTCCTTTCCAAGAATAGCAATGATTCCATCTACCGGTGCAGCTTTTCCTTCTTCAATGCCAATATATAAAAGGGTGCCTTCCTGATAGGATTCGAATTCCATTGTGGCTTTATCGGTTTCGATTTCAGCAACTAAATCGCCTGTTTTAACTTTATCGCCTACTTTTTTATGCCATTTTGCGAGAACCCCTTCGGTCATCGTATCACTCATCTTAGGCATTCTAACTACTTCTGCCATTATATATTTTGTATTTTTTAATATGAAAATAATTTTATCTGAACTGGTTATTCTCTAATATAAGGGTAATCCGTCTGAGTATAAACATCTTTATAAAGCTCAGATGGTTCAGGATACGGAGACTCTTCTGCAAAGCGCACACTGTCATCTATAATTTCTTTTATTTTATTATCGATTACTTCAATTTCAGCATCTGTGGCATATTTTTTTTCTTTAATGGTTTTTAAAACCATTTCGATTGGATCTTTGGATTTGTATTGCTCCACCTCTTCCTTTTCACGATATTTGGCAGGATCTGACATGGAATGTCCTTTATAACGGTAAGTACGCATCTCCAGAAAAGTTGGTCCTTCTCCTTTTCGAGCACGTTCCACAGCCTCGTCCATGGCCTCATGAACAGCTTCACAGCTCATTCCATCCACAGCCTTAGATGGCATTTCGTAAGCACTTCCTAACTTATATATTTCAGTCACATTACTGGCACGTTCAACAGAAGTACCCATTGCGTAATAATTGTTTTCGCAAACGAAAATCACGGGAAGCTTCCATAACATGGCCATATTTAAAGTTTCGTGAAAAGATCCTTGACGCACTGCACCATCTCCCATGTAACATACGTTAACAGCATCTGTACCATTATATTTTTCAGCAAAAGCAGCTCCCGCTCCAATCGGAATTTGCCCCCCAACAATACCATGCCCTCCAAAAAACTTGTGTTCTTTTGAAAACATATGCATAGAACCACCTTTTCCTTTTGAACATCCTGTTTGTTTGGCCATTAATTCTGCCATGACAGCTCTTGGTGTAACTCCTTTTGAAATAGCATGTGCATGATCACGATACGCTGTGACCATAGAATCTTCAGGTTTCAATACCGACATTGCTCCTGCAATAACAGCTTCCTGACCAATGTATAAATGACAAAAGCCTTTTATCTTTTGTTGCCCGTATAATTGCCCTGCCTTTTCTTCAAACTTACGCATCAACTGCATTGACTCATACCATTGAAGATACGTTTCTTTAGTTATTTTGATTTTACTCATCGTTTTACTTGTGCTGCTCATTTTATGGATCTTACTTTTCATCACAAATTTAAAATAAAATTCATAACCCTGCTTTATTTTTTTCTTTTATTCGTAAATCTATCTCCCACACCCAAAAACATCATTACAAATATTAAATAGTATACAATTCTAAAAATACGTGTTTGAAAAAATTTCTTGAAAAATAGCTATTATTTTTTTTGAATAAGAACAACAGCGTAAGCCGAAACTCCCTCTTCCCTCCCAACGTATCCTAGTTTCTCAGTCGTAGTTGCTTTGATAGATATATCTTCTTCAGAAATATTCATCACCTGTGCCAATATGGTTTTCATTTCAGGCACATACCGATTTATTTTAGGATTTTGAAGGCATATAGTGGTATCAATATTTCCAATTACATACCCTTTATCAGTAATTAATTTTAGTACATCCTTTAACAAAATTTTACTGTCGATATTTTTATAATCAGAAGAAGTATCAGGGAAGTGAAATCCAATATCGCGTAAATTGGCAGCGCCTAAAAGCGCATCACAAATAACATGTATTAAAACGTCTGCATCTGAGTGTCCGACGGCTCCTTTTGTATGAAGTATTTTTATACCTCCCAACCAAAAATCATGATTCTCGCTTAAGATATGAACATCGAAACCAAAACCAACTTTAATATTCATCACTTGTTTGTATGCTTCTGTTTATGGCTATTTCATAAGGCTTAATTTGACTCAACCTTATTTTCCGCTTTAAAGCCATCAAAATCAAAAAGAAGTGTAAAACGCAAGGTATTTTGCAAAGGACTGGTTCGCGAGGAAGTGGGTACTACATAAGCAAAGTCTAAGCCAAATACATTGTATTTTAAGCCGGCTCCGAAAGTAAGATATTGACGATCTCCTTTGGTCGGATGCTCATAGAAATAACCTGTTCTAACAGCAAATTGTTTGTCATACCAATACTCCAAACCAAACGAATAATTTATTTCATGCAATTCTTCCTTATATCCCCCCGGCGCATCATTAAATGAACCAAATACTCCACTGGCAACACCCACATTTCCGCTTCTACCATAGGCTATTACCGGTTGTCCATCCTGAATAACAGGCTGACCCATTGAATCTTTTTTATAAATTGGAGGTGTTGGAACCAATAATTTATTCATATCGGCAAGTATACTAATCGTATTGTATTGATCCAAATCAACTTTCAAGCTTCCTCCTAATCGCATATTTATAGGAATAAAATCTTTATTACCTGTTTCAGTATATGAAATTCTATTACCTATATTAGAAATATTCAACCCAAAGGCAAGCAATGATTTCTTTTTAGACAGGTCTAATTCTTTTTGATAATACCCTGAGATATCCGTTGCCACAGCCATTCCTGCATGCGAAGTTTGTCCATTTTCCAAAGGAATACCTCCTGTTAAATTTGAATAAATATAACGTAAAGACATTCCTCCTGAAAAATTCTCAGAAAGTTTTCTGGAATAGGCAACATCGAGGGCAAATTCATTAGGCGTCCAATTACCTGTCGGAGTTCCGACAATATCTGTAAAGGCTATATTACCTAAAGAAAAATAACGCAAGGAAGCTGCAATAACTTGCGACTTATCAATTTTCTTATAGCCTGATAAATAAGCTAAGTATATATCAGGAACCAAATTTCTTAACCACGGAGTATAAGACACGGAAAAACCTACATTTTTATCTATAAAGGCCAATTTAGATGCATTCCAATGAATGGAATTAGCGTCTGGTGAAGAAGCAACTCCGGCATCACCCATAGCACCGGCTCTTGAATCGGGAGTTATTAAAAGGAAAGGTACGGCTGTAGTGATAGTATTGACGGTTGCCCCGTTCAACTGCTTTACTGTTAATGGATCTGTAGCATATACAATATTGGAAAAAATGCCAGTACAAATAAATAGGAAACCAATACCTTTATTAAATATTTTCATAATAATTACTTTCAATAAGATTACAAATATAGCTTTAATTATTAATTTAGGATACCCATCAATTAAGAATTACTAATTTTTCAAATTTATCTGCAACCGAACCATCGGCCTTTGATCGAACTTTTACTCGGTAAACATAAACTCCTTTTCCTATTTTATCTCCAAAATCATCCTTACCATTCCAATCTATGGGTCCTACCCTATAGCCAGATGTAAGAACTCCATTTTCCTCTATTGTTTTCACGAGCTTCCCCGAAAGTGTGTATATCTGAATCTGTACATCCAGAGAAACACATGGTTTGTTATGCTCAAAATAAAATGAGGTTTGAGCTGTAAAAGGATTAGGGTAATTAAGAACATATTTTAATGAAAACTCAGCAGAATTAGAAACGACAAACTCCAAATACGATTCTGATGAATTATTATATACATCCCATACCTTAAACTTTAAAGAATGTCTTCCTTCTTTTAATTTTGTCAATCTATAACTTACTTTCCCTTTTTGATAACTATTTAAATCAGACTGGTAATAATCATTTAGCACCAATAAATTCGAAACATCACCATCTAAAACCGCTGTTATATCATGACCAATGCCGTTCCCAACAGTATTTATACCACTTGAATCAGTTATAACTGCCTGCAAAATTGGATTTTCATCTGTGGTTCCTCCAAAAATAAATTTATCATCATTCATAAACAATTTAATACTAGGTCCTTTCGAATCACTTACAAAATTAACAGGCGAACCTCCAATCACAATATTTTCACTAAAACCATTAGCATCAATTGATCCGTTTTCAGCATAATAACTTATTTTGCCAAACCCATATTGATAAGCAATATCTTTAGGAATTAAAAAAGAAAAAGAATAATCCCCATTTATTACACTTGCTTTACCTTTATACAATACATTTTTTTGCAACTTAAAAGTCGTTACAGGACTTCCTCCATCTGGATTGGTCGTCGGGTCATTTCCCAAGGTTGTTATTGTTGATGGTTTATCATAAATTGTAGGGTATAAAAATCCATTAAAATGGGTCATTTTTTGTCCCTTATTGTCTTCTATATGACCGGCAATTCTAACTAAACTTAATGCTCTTAATGTATCCGGAGAAGAAGAAACTGCTTTTCCATTAATTGCAGATGTAATCACTTTATAAGTGGGATAAGCCAATCGTACTGCAGGATCACCTAATAAAATAAAATTACGATTACTGAAAGCCTGATTTTTAGTTTTTGTAAAAATTTCACCCATAGTAGGCATTTTACCATTCTTTGATTTAAATACATTTTGATAAAACAACTGATTTAAAACACCATTAGTGGATGAATAAACTAGTCTTGTAGTTGTAAATAATGCAATGCCTCCCCCGTTCGGCTTTAGAAAAACAAGTTCACCTGCTGAAACTAAATCAGGGTTATCAAAACGACTGAATTCACAAGTTGCAGTCATAAACAATGGCAAATTGTTATAGTTCGTCCAACTATTGATATCTGAAATTTCTAATACCCTTTCATGAGCCCAGCCTACTTCGCCACCATGGCCTGTGTAATTAATAATTAATGCACCTTTTTCAATTCGCTTATTTATTGCATTAGTAACATCCGGATATCGTTGTCCTCCGGGTGTAGATATTTGTCTATAGGCATCCAAGAATATTTTATCAACATTGTATTCTTTATTACTATCAGAAACCATAGTTGCATAAGAATCAGCTTGATACAAATGTTGATCACCGTCTTCATCATCGGCAACAAAAGTAACGTTGTTTCGCCAATCTCCTAAAGATGAACTTCCATTATTAGTATTACCACAAACAGTACAAACAGGCCCAACAGTGTTTTCAGGACTCGAATAATGAATGATTTTATCAACAACCCCTTTTGCCTGCTCAACTGACTGTACAGGAAAACGACCTATATTGATATCTAATAATTGGCTCCCATCTGGTTGCAACCCTTCCTGTAATATGCCCTCATTATCATCCAACAAACCATAATAATCATCTGTTCCATACGATGTTATAGGAGCTAAAGAACTAATAGATTCGTAGGTTGGAACAAAATTGGAATTTCCTGACACTCTTTTATAATCATAAGAGGCATCACCAAACAACAACAAATGCTTTGGAAGAGCATTTGTATCTGATCCGGCCCGATCATACAACATTTTTATAAAATCACGAATAGCTGATATATCCTGCATTCCAGAAGAAAATTCATTATATATTTTCTGAGGGGTTAATACTTCTACGGATAATGAATCATGATTTCGATGAAATTCAGCCAGTCTGTTTGCTTCATTTACAAATGGAGGATAAGCAATAATAATCATATCGCGTTGTCCTATACCATGTATATTTTGATTTTCAACTTTTCCAAAAAATGTAGGTGTTTTAAAATCAAGCATATTAAATGCGATAAATTCTCTTAGAGAATCTGTAAATAAACTAAAACGCAATTGATTATTTAAAAAAGATGTTTGCTGTTCACTAACATTAACAGGATTCGTAACATCCCAAATCCTTGTGGATGAGGTAACGTTTGACAAAATGAATTCTGAAACATCTCCCGGCCCTACGGAATTTATATCCCTAAAATTCATTTGACTTTCTCCTGTCATACTTAATTGCCTTCGAGCATTTAATTCCAAAAAGTTTAACCATCCGACTGAGGTCGTAGTCGATTTATTATAAGTTAAAGTAATATTTATGTTGGGTACGGAGGAATACAAGCTATCACTTATTGATCCACTAACAGTTCTCGCATAATCATCATAATAATTACTTCCAATAGCAGGAATAGGTTCATTTAGTAATTGTTGTCCATTCACTTTTACATTAAAGGAACTCGGATAGTTTGATTTAGCAATCACATCAGAAGTAATATATACCAGTGATGATACCTCAATATTTGGAATATAAAAAGGGAAATCACGGGTTGTTAATATATCAAAAGTTTCTCCATACCATTCTCTTCCGGATTTTATAAAATTATAGGTGTTATTTTCATGAATATAGTAATCATTAAAGCTAGAAACAGTATGAATAACAGGTTGGTTTATGGAAACTTGATCAGAGATTCTTTTACCAGAACCTAAATCAATTGTTAAAAAATAAAAAGTAGTATCAGAAAAAAGGTGAGTTATATGATGAAACTTTTTATCCGAAGTATTATATTTCCACCTATTGGGGTCTTGTCCATAAAACAATACATAATCTGTATCATCAAATTTACCATCCCCTTCACCAACCACTGAAATAGCATTTTCAATTAAATCATCATAACGAAAGTCAGTATTTTTAAGTGGAAGCATTCCCCCTCCATTTCCATATATTCTAATATTTCGAGGGTCAATTGTTGATGGATTAACGCCTAATTGAGTGAAAAAAGAATATGGCAATTTATAAATACCGTCTTCAGACACCCCTATTTTATACCAGTTGCTACCTTTTAAAACAGAAGAAGGTGTATAATATTTTGAGGATGACGTTTTTTTCTCAAAAACAGCTCCCATTTTAATATCTATTTCAAATGAAATCAACTTTTCATAGTTTCCGGATAAAGAATTTTTTCTGATAGGAATAAAGGAAATTGTACCAAAAGGTGCTTTCTTCTCATAGCCAATCGCCGATTTGATTTTAATTTCAGCATCTATCAATTCTTTGTTTTTAATTAAATCCGACTCGGTTAAAGTCTCAAATACCAAATTTTTTAATACGACATCAATATTATTGACATTTCTTGGGAGATTTATTTTTTCAAAATAGGTAGGAATAAAATTGGTTGATCCTTCATAAAAAGCTCCATCAAAATTTAAAAACTGAATTTTTACATTTTCAGAAATTGACAAATTTTGCGGTTTTTGCCATTTTAAAACACGAGATAAAGAACTTTCCTGACCACGTAAAACAGAACTAATAAAAATAAAAAAAAATAAAAATGCACTATAAATCCTCATATACTATATATATCAAAATTTTAATTCAATATTTCTTTTCAAAACTAATTATAATATTTAGGGTTCGCGTTACGAATTCTAAGAATTTATTTTGAAAACAATGAAATAAAATATATATTTGTGTAGATAAATACAACAGCAGAATAATGCTTTCTAACTTTTTAGCGAGAGTTTAGGAAACGAAAATGAATATTATTTATTGTGTGTATTAAAAAAAAAGGTGTTTAAATTAAAAAATTTCGTATTATTGAGCTTTTAAAAAAGTTGTTTCTATGATTAAACGAACTTTAATTATTGCTATTTTCTTTTTAGTTGGGGTGAATAAGCTATTTGCTCAAGATCCTGAATTTACTCAATTTTATGCGAATCCTCTTTATTTAAACCCTGCATTTGCGGGGTCAGTGAGATGTCCAAGATTGGTAATGAATTATCGCCATGAATGGCCGGGAATTGCAGGCACATATGTTACCACAAGCGCATCATATGATCAATATGTAAATGCCTTGCATGGTGGTTTGGGTGCATTAGTTATGAACGACCGGGCTGGTGACGGCACATTGACAACTACTAATTTGAGTCTTATCTATGCCTACCATCTTGCAATAACCCGAAAATTTTCTATTATTGCCGGATTCCAAGGTACTTATGCTCAGAAAAGAGTAGACTGGAGTAAATTGAATTTTGGTGATATGATCGATCCTAAATATGGTTTTATTTATACAACAAAAGAACAGCTTCCAGCCAATCCATCACCTTCCTATACAGATTTCTCTGCCGGAATACTTGCATTTAGTAATAAGTTTTATGGTGGTTTTGTTGTTAACCATATTACAGAGCCGGATGAGTCTTTTCTTAATGGAGTAAGTCCATTACCAAGAAAAATAACAGGTCATTTGGGGATGTCAATTCCTTTAAATAGTAGAGAATCGTCTATTTCACCGAATATATTATATCAGCAACAACAGGATTTCAGACAACTTAATTTAGGTTTATATATTAACAAAGGACCTCTAGTAGGAGGATTCTGGATGAGAACGAGCAACCGAAATGCAGATTCATTTATTCTTCTTGTGGGAATTCAACAAGGTCATTTTCGTTTTGGCTATAGTTATGACGTAACAATTTATAAATTAGCCTTAGTTAGTGGAGGATCCCATGAAATCTCATTGGCATTGCAATTCCCCTGCCACCCTAAAAAGAAAAAATTCAGGACAATAAGTTGCCCTTCCTTTTAGTTATACACAAACTCAAGCATTCCATTAACCAAACATTAAAAACTATGAAAAAAGAAATAAAAATTGTTTTATTAAATTTTATTTTATTGATTGGAATACTGTTTATTTCTTCTTGCGGAAGTGAAAGGTCGCCTATAACTGGTTGGGAGTATAACAATCCCGACAATGGAGGATTTGAAGTAGCACCCTATGATGAACAAGAAACAGGACCCAACCTAGTTCTAATTGAAGGCGGTACTTTTACCATGGGCCGTGTAGAGCAGGAAGTTAATTATGAATGGGATAATATACCAAGAAGAATTACAGTTTCTTCTTTTTATATAGATGAAACAGAAATTGCCAATATTAATTATTTAGAATATTTGTATTGGTTGCATCGTGTATATGATGCTGAATATCCTGAGATTTTTAAAAAAGCACTTCCAGACACTTTAGTTTGGAGAGATAAATTAGCATTTAATGAACCTTATGTGGAGCTTTATCTGCGTCATCCTGCTTATATGGATTATCCTGTAGTAGGTGTAAGCTGGCTGCAAGCAAATGATTTCTGCTCTTGGAGAACCGATAGAGTTAATGAGCAGATTCTCATTAGAGAAGGAATTCTGCGTGTAAATCCGAACCAATCTGGAGCGGATAACTTTAACACCGACGCTTATTTCGCCGGTCAGTATGAAGGTTTAGTTAAAGATGACATAGATGATATGAACCCTGCTAATAAAGGAGGCAAAAGAAAAGTAAAAATGGAAGATGGTATCTTATTACCACGTTATCTCTTACCAACTGAAGCACAATGGGAATATGCAGCTTCCGGATTAATTGGAAATACAGTATTTGAACGTATTACAGACAGAAGGATTTATCCTTGGAATGGTCATATGGTAAGAAATTCTGAAGAAGCATATAAAGGTGATATGATGGCTAACTTTAAACGTGGTCGTGGAGATAACATGGGTACCGCGGGATATTTAAATGATAATGCAGATATTACTGCCCCTGTTCACTCATACTGGCCAAATGATTTTGGCTTGTACAATATGGCAGGCAATGTTTGCGAATGGGTTATGGATGTTTACCGACCACTAACCAACGAAGACAAAAGCGACTTTAACTCTTTCAGAGGAAGTCTATTTAAAACTCAAAAAAGAGACGCTACCGGTGTAATTGATGAAAAAGATTCATTAGGTCATGTTGCATGGAGAAATGTTACCGAACAAGAGAATGTTGATCGAAGAAACTATCGCTCCGCTGACAATATTAATTTTCTTGATGGAGACGCTGCCAGTTCTGTAACATACAAAAGCTATACTCACTTTGACGGTAGCGAGACTTCTTATAAGGAAGACCAAACCAAATCTGACGCATATTATTCTATGGTTGACGATAGAGCAAGGGTATATAAAGGTGGATCATGGAAAGACAGAGCGTATTGGATGTCTCAAGGTACAAGAAGATTCTTGGATGAACGTCAATCCACATGTTATATTGGCTTCAGATGCGCTATGGCAAGAGTAGGAAGTCCGGTAGGCCTTGGAGGAGGAAAGAAAAGACAGTAAGTTTATATCTTAATATAAAAAATAAATCCTGTAAGAAAATTTTCTTACAGGATTTATTTTTTATATTCTCTTCTAATTTATTTAACAAAATTTTTATTCAAAATAATTGAGCGGTTTAAATCCTCCATCAGCTAAATATTGATCTTTTTGCATTAAATGTAAATCAGACAACATCATTTCCTTAACCAGACTCTTCAGATCATATTTAGGTGTCCATCCCAATTTACTTTTTGCTTTACTGGCATCACCGATCAACAAATCAACCTCTGTTGGTCTAAAATACTTTTCGTCAACCTGAACAATACTATCTCCTTTCTTTAATTTACAATTAATCTTCAATTTCCCTTGTAACTTAGTATTGATCGATTTTACAATCCCCACTTCTTTTAAATTGGCTCCATTAAACTCCAGTTCAACACCGATCTCTTCAAAACTCATTTTTACAAAATCTCTTACAGGAGTAGTAATTCCTGTTGCAATTACAAAGTCTTCCGCTTTTTTTTGTTGCAGAATTAACCACATAGCTTCTACATAATCTTTTGCGTGTCCCCAGTCACGCTGAGCATTTAAATTGCCCAGATATAATTTATCTTGTAGTCCTAATGTTATTTTTGCTGCAGCTCGAGTTATCTTTCTGGTCACAAAGGTTTCTCCTCGAACTGGACTTTCGTGATTAAATAAAATCCCATTACTTGCGAAAATATTGTATGCTTCTCTATAGTTAACGGTAATCCAGTATGCGTACATTTTAGCAACAGCATATGGGGAACGGGGGTAAAAAGGTGTTGACTCCGATTGAGGAACAGCTTGAACCAAGCCATATAATTCTGACGTTGAAGCTTGATATATTTTTGTTTTATTTGTCAAACCTAAAATCCTTACAGCTTCTAAAATCCTTAATGTACCGATTCCATCAGCATTTGCAGTGTATTCGGGCATTTCAAAACTTACATGCACATGACTCATAGCGGCTAAATTATATATTTCATCCGGCTGTGTCTCCTGAATAATCCTTATTAAATTAGTCGAATCTGTTAAATCGCCATGATGCAATTTAAAATGGAGCTGTTTTTCGTGAGGATCTTGGTACAAATGATCAATTCTATCTGTGTTGAACAAAGAACTTCTTCTTTTTAAACCATGAACAAAGTATCCTTTTTTCAACAAAAACTCTGCCATGTAAGCCCCGTCTTGTCCTGTAATTCCTGTAATTAAAGCAACTTTCATATTTATTATTTTATATTGAAAAAATCAATTGGATATCTAGCAAATATATGCAACGTAGATGTTTCAAAAAAATTAACTAAGTAACGCCCGGGCGATTACAATTTTCTGAATCTCTGATGTTCCCTCATAAATCTGAGTTATCTTAGCATCACGCATCAATCGTTCTACATGGTATTCTTTCACATATCCATATCCTCCATGAATTTGAACTGCTTCTATAGTCGTTTCCATTGCCACTCTAGAAGCAAATAACTTGGCCATCGAGCCGGCTGTAACATAATCTAAATGTTGATCCTTTAACCAAGCAGCCTTAAAACATAAAAGACGAGCTGCATCAATTTGACAAGCCATATCCGCTAATTTAAATTGAATAGCCTGATGTTTACTTATTTCTTTTCCAAATGACTTTCTGGTATTTGAATAAGCTAAGGCTAATTCATATGCCCCTGAAGCAATCCCAAGCGCTTGAGATGCGATACCAATGCGCCCACCTGACAATATTTTCATTGCAAAAGAAAAACCAAAACCATTTTCACCTATTCTGTTACTTTTAGGAATTTTTACATCTGTAAACATTAAAGAATGAGTATCAGAGCCGCGAATTCCCATTTTATTTTCTTTAGGGCCTATTGTAAATCCTTCCATTCCTTTCTCAACAATCAAAGCATTTATTCCTTTATATCCTTTTACTACATCCGTTTGAGCCATCACCAAATAAACAGATGCTGTACTTCCATTTGTGATCCAATTTTTCGTTCCGTTTAACAAATAAAAATCACCATTGTCAATTGCTGTAGTTTTTTGAGAAGTAGCATCAGACCCAGCTTCTGGTTCAGATAAACAAAAAGCTCCGATAATTTCTCCTTTAGCAAGTGGCACTAAATATTTTTGTTTTTGTTCTTCCGTTCCAAAATTCTCCAAACCCCAACAAACTAATGAATTGTTAACAGACATTACTACTGATACCGATGCGTCAACTTTTGAAATTTCTTCCATTGCTAAAACATACGATATGGTATCCATCCCTCCTCCTCCATACTTTGGATCTACCATCATTCCTAAAAAACCTAATTCTCCAAGCTTCTTAATTTCTTTAGCAGGAAATTTCTGATATTCATCCCTTTCGATAACTCCCTGCAGTAAATCATTTTTAGCAAACTCCCGAGCTACTTTCTGAATCATTAATTGTTCTTCAGATAATTGAAAAATCATCATACAGGTTTTAAATTGCAAATAACAAAAGTAATTTTTTAGGTTAAAAAACACTATTATTTAAAAACTTTTATAATCTTGTGATAAGAATATAAAATATTCAAAAACAATGCAGGAATACAGAATAATAGGAGTCATGTCCGGAACATCCCTTGATGGAGTAGATATTGCATATTGCACATTCAAAAGAAATTCAGAGAAATGGTTTTTTGAAATCCAAGAGGCAATTACTGTGGAATATGATAAAATATGGAAAGAACGTTTAAGTACGGTCGAAAAAAGTATTGCATTGGACTTAATTAAAACCAATAATGATTATGGATACTACCTTGGCGAGTTAATAAACAGGTTTATTCAAGAAACATCCATCAAGCCTGATCTCATTTCGTCACATGGACATACCATCTTTCATCAGCCAGAAAAAAAAATAACTTATCAAATTGGAAGTGGTGCTGCTATAGCTGCGATTACTAATTTACCTGTAATTTGTGATTTTAGAACTTTAGACGTTGCTCTTGGAGGGCAAGGCGCTCCATTAGTACCCATAGGCGATGAACAGCTCTTTTCCGATTATAATTATTGCTTAAATTTAGGGGGAATAGCTAATGTTTCATACAACAATGGAAAACACACTACGGCATTTGATATCTGCCCTGTAAACATTGTATTAAACTACTTAGCGGGTTTGTTAGGCTATGATTATGATAGGGATGGGTTGTTCTCTGCAGCCGGCTTTATAAATCAATCATTATTGAATGAGTTATCCCAACTAATTTATTATAAAACACCAGCACCAAAATCACTTGGTAAAGAATGGGTGATGGAAACCTTTATTCCTATAATTGATAAGCATCCTCTTTCTATAGAAGATAAATTAGCTACAGTTTCAGAACATATTGCAATGAAGATAATGGATTCTTTACCTGATAAAAAAGCTGATTTAAATATGCTGATAACGGGAGGTGGCGCATTTAACCAACATTTAATTGAACGTATAAAAAAGAAGTGCCCATTCAATATCATCATACCTGATAGTAAAACCATTAATTATAAAGAAGCTTTGATATTTGCTTTTCTGGGAGTACTTAGAGTACGGAATGAAGTAAATTGTCTTAAATCAGTAACAGGAGCATTAAAAAACAATATAGGAGGGACGATTTACCAAGGATAAGATCGCCCCTATTGTACTATTTTAATTAAAAATCATCGTCATCATCAATATCCAGTGAAAAGTCATCAAAACCTTTAAAATCTTCAGGTAAATCAAACTCTTCAACTGAATCATCATCATCAAGATTAGCTTTCTTTGTTGTTTTTGGCGGCTTCGTAGTTTTTACGGTTGATTTCTTATAAGGTGCAGGTTTCACTACTTTTTTCGTGCTCTTTTTAACAGTAGAAGCTTTTTTTGCTTTCGCAGGTGCTTTGGAAATTGTTTTTGCTTTCGCCGTTCTCTTTGCTTTAACAGGTGCTTTCGCTGTCGTTTTTGCCTTAACAGCAAACTTTGTCATCACCTTAGTTTTACCGGTAATTTTCTTCACTTCCACTTTGTTTACTGAAAGTTTCTTTTTAACTTTTACTTTCGCCGAAGCTTTTTTTGCGGGCGTTGACTTAGCTTTTTTTGCGGGAGCTTTAGCACTCTTGGCAGGTTTTGAACTTTTCGATCTTTTCATCTGGATTTACAATTGTATAGTTTTATCTATAATTCTTTAAAATTGTTCAAACAATAGCACAAGAATTTGTAATAGCAAAAATATGTATTAACTCTAAAAATACAAATCAAATTATTTTTTTTACAAGAAAATTTTCAATCCATATTAATTTTTCTTTTAATTTAGGATTCCCATCATGTAAAAATAGTATATTCCTTTCCATACAATTGCATATAAAACAATAATAATTACATCAAATTGTTTTTTACATTTGCATTTAATTATTCAATATGCCTTTTTTAAGTATATTATAGAATAGAAGCATTAGTTAAACAATTAATATACCGTAAATGTTACATACGTTTTTTAGTAGTTCATTTTTTGAAAATTCTATCCTAAGTTATTGTTTGTTTATTGGAATTATTCTTTTTGCATTAATATTTAAAAGAATTCTCTCAAAAAAAATCTCCTTACTCTTATTTAAAGCTTTTAAAAGAGTAGCTACAGACATAAATCCTGATAGATTATTAGTATTGCTTTTAAAGCCATTAGATATTTTCATCCTATTAATCACATTTTATATAGCATTTTATCAATTAAATTTTCCGACTAAGTGGCAACTTGCTCCTGACCATCACTTTGGAATACGTATGGTTTTATTACGCACTTTCCAGATAGCAATAACTATTTCTATTACCTGGACAATATTAAGGATTATAGATTTTCTGGCCATAGTATTGGATCTTAAATCTTCTTTAAGAGGATCCAAAACAGATATTCAATTCGTTCCATTTCTAAAAGAAGCAGCAAAAATTATCATTTGTATAATAAGTCTATTCTTTATTTTAGGTGCAATCTTTAACCTGAATATTGCGTCTTTAATTGCAGGACTTGGCATTGGTGGCTTAGCCATTGCTTTAGCAGCCAAAGAAACCTTAGAGAATTTATTAGGTTCATTCACCATATTTTTAGATAAACCATTTATAGTAGGAGACACTGTAAAAGTAGGTAACATCAACGGATCTGTTGAAAAAATAGGATTTAGAAGCACACGTCTTCGTACACCCGATAAAACTTACTTAACTGTTCCCAACAAAAAAATGGTAGATGCAGAGCTTGACAACTTATCATTAAGAACACAAAGAAGAGTTGCTTTTAATATTTACTTATCCTATAATACCTCACCCAGTCAACTAAAATCAATAGTAAACGATATCCAACATTTAATTGATAATCATTCTCAAATAACAAATGAAGGACGCGTAAAATTTATAGAATTGGGAGAAAATTCACTTACTATAATGGTCTTATATTTTATTGATTTAATTGAAGAAGATATTTATCTCATTATTAAAGAAGAAATCAATTTTAAAATAATGGAAATTGTGAATAAACATGATAGCCATTTTGCAACTAAAACCATCTATCTGGAAAATAAATTGATTTGAAAGAGAAGAAGTTTCCTCTCAAAAATAATTGAAAATATCATTCTTGCTTGTCCGATACACAATGCCAATCAAATTTACGTTGGAATAAACAAGATTAACAATACGTTGTTTATAAGTTCGTATCGACTAAAAATTCCATCTTTATTTATTCTCTAAATTGGTGCATTATAATTTCTCTGTATCAGATCCATTAAATATATACAACTATGATAATCAGTTCGATTTTACTGCAAATAGCAACTTCTGTTCAAGACTCTGTTCATTCCGTATCTATACCCGCAACTCCTTCGGTAACACAAAGTTTATCTTTTTGGGATTTAATTATAAAAGGAGGACCTATTATGATTCCTATAGGCTTTCTTTCTTTAGCTGGCGTTTATGTGTTTATAGAGCGTTTTATAACGATAAAAAAAGCCTCTAAAATCGACAATAACTTCATGCATAGCATTCGTGATTATGTTCATAACGGAAATATCCCGGCAGCTATCGCATTGTGTAAAAATTCACCTACTCCTATTTCCAGGATGATTGAAAAAGGCCTTAAGCGAATTGGGAAACCGATCAGAGAGATTGAAGATGGTATTGAAAACGTAGGGAAGTTAGAAGTTTATAAAATGGAAAAAAACGTGGGACTTCTTGGCACAATAGCAGGTATAGCTCCATTATTTGGATTCTTAGGTACTATATTCGGAGTAATAAAAATCTTTTATAATATAGCATTGGCTGATAACATAAGTATAGGATTAATTGCCGGTGGGTTATATGAAAAAATGATTACCAGTGCTGCTGGATTAATGATTGGTATTTTGGCCTTTATAGCTCACCATATATTGGTTATGATGGTAGATAAAATAGTTAACAAAATGGAAATCAATGCTGTTGATTTTATGGATTTACTTCAAGAACCAACCAAATAAAATGCCCCGAAATTGTTGCTATTCCAACAATCATGAATGTAAGGGCATTCCATATGGCCTTAAAGAAAATTACAACATATGAAATGAGCATGATTCTGAATCAACAACAGAGGATGAGTAGAATTTATGAATTCCATCTGACCAATAAAAAACAAATTATATACAGATGAATCTTAGAAAACGAAACCGTTTAACAGTTGAAGTAAGTACGGCTTCAATGAATGACATCATGTTTTTCCTGTTGTTATTCTTTCTTATTACCTCAACACTTGTTAGCCCCAACGTTATAAAGCTATTGCTTCCAAATGCCAATAGTGGAAAAGCAGTCTCTAAGCAAACCATCACAGTGTCGGTATCTGACAAACTTGAATATTTTGTTAATTCAAAGCTTGTGACATTGGGCAATATGGAGATTGAACTTAAAAGCGCGCTGATCGGAAACAGTGAACCTACAATTATATTAAAAGTAGACAAAACTGTTCCTGTACAAAATCTTGTAGATATGCTTGATATTGGAAACAGGCTCAAAATTAAAATGGTTCTGGCAACCCAAACATCTAAGTAAAGCAAAAATTGGAAAGATCAAATAAATATTATGCTCTTATCGGGACACTGCTTTTTCACGGAGGTATACTGCTTCTTTTGATGTATACCTTTTTAACTACCCCTACTCCTCCAATGGGAAGTGGAGAACCTGTTTTAGTTAATATCGGGTATGATGATGCAGGAAGTGGAAATATCCAACCTATGAGCGAAAAAATAAATACAGATCCGGTAAAAGACAACCCGCAACCACCTAAAGCAGAAGTAGAAGATCCTGCACCTCTTACGTCAGATTTAGAAAAGACCGTAGAAATTGAAGAAAAGAAACTAAAAAAAGAAAAGAAAATTAAGAAAGAAAAATCGAAAGAAATTACTGAGCCTGTCAAAGAAGAGACACCTAAAGAACCAGAAAAAAAGATAAATGAAAATGCTATTTATAAAGGTGCTAACAATGGCAGCAAAAACGAAGGAAATGATAAAAAAGGAACGCAAGGTGATAAAGGCGTTAAAGATGGTGGTCTGAATTCTAATGTATATACCGGTCCGAGTGGAAATGGAAAAGGTGGTGATGGCGAAGATGGCAATGGTCCCGGTAAAAAAGATATAAAGGCGAATGTACAAGGACGTAAACTAATAGAGTCTCCAATAATTAAAGAAAAGGCCGAAGAAACTGGAAAAGTAGTGGTATCCATTACGGTAGATAAGTATGGAAAAGTTACCAAAGCAACTGCAGGAGCTCGCGGATCCACCATTAATAGCAGTGCGCTTTACAGAAGTGCAGAAGAAGCTGCGCTGAAAGCTAGATTCAATGCGCCTGAAGATTCCCCCGAAGAGGTGCACGGAACCATTACATTTATTTTTCAGCTCAAGTAATGACTTACAAGCAAACGCTTGAATACCTCTATAGTCAGCTCCCTATGTTTCAACGTAACGGAGCGAGTGCCTATAAAGCGAATTTGGATAACACCATCGCTATTTGTAATTTGGTGAATAACCCTCAGGAAAAATTTAAAACGATTCATATTGCCGGAACAAATGGCAAGGGATCCACTTCTCATATGCTGGCTGCTATTTTGCAAACTGCAGGATATAAAGTCGGACTTTATACTTCGCCACATTTAAAAGACTTCAGAGAACGCATCAAAATAAATGGTAAAAAAATCAACAAACGTTTTATTATAGACTTTATAAAAAAACATAAAGACAGCATTGAAAAAATTCAACCTTCTTTCTTTGAAGCTACTGTCGGGCTTGCCTTTGATTATTTTGAAAAAGGAAAAATAGATATAGGAATTATAGAAACCGGTTTAGGCGGACGTTTAGATTCTACCAATATAATAAGACCTGAACTTTCTTTAATAACAAATATTGGATTAGATCATATCGATTTGCTTGGTGATACTATAGAAAAAATCACTTTTGAAAAAGCCGGAATAATTAAAAGAAATATACCAGTTGTAATTAGTGAAACTCAGCTGAAAACATATCCATTATTTGTACAGAAGGCGAAAGAAGAAAATGCTCCAATACTATTTGCGGATACTCATTTTAAAGTAGATCATATTATCACTTCCAATAAAATAAAGCCATTCCTTGTTTTTAATGTTTATTACAATGATATTTTATTTTATAAAAATTTGCATTTAGATCTGATCGGAAATTATCAGTTAAAAAATATTGCAGGTGTTTTACAAACTGTAGAAGTATTAAAAACAAAAGGCTTTTCTATCAGGAAGGAAGATATTGAATCAGCATTAAAAAACATTAAAAAAAGAACAGGGTTACTTGGACGTTGGCACATTCTTAACAAACAGCCACTTACTATTTGCGACACAGGTCATAACATAGACGGTATAAGGCAAGTTGTTAATCAAATAAATACAACACCTCACAAACGCTTGCATTTTGTTTTAGGAGTAGTGAAGGACAAAGATGTTTCAGAAATTTTCAATCTTTTACCTAAAGACGCGAGTTACTATTTTTGTAAAGCTGATTTACCTCGCTCTCTAGATCAGAATGAATTGAAAAGAATAGCATTAGAACACGGTTTAAAAGGAAAACCTTATCCTTCTGTTGCCAAGGCATTGCATGCAGCCCAACAAAAGGCAACAAATCAGGATCTGATTTTTATAGGCGGAAGTACTTTTGTAGTCGCAGAAGTTCTATAAACCTCTTTTAATTGTACTTATTACCACTTGACAGTAAATAGATTAAAATATATTTCAACAAAATCAATAATTATATTTGCAGATAAAACCAAAGTATCTATATTTGCAATCCAATTAATGGGAGCTTAGCTCAGCTGGTTCAGAGCATCTGCCTTACAAGCAGAGGGTCGCTGGTTCGAACCCAGCAGTTCCCACTAATAGAATAAGGGGTTTTAGACTTTTAAAAGTTTAGCTCCTTTTTTATTTGCACAAAATTTGCACAATAACTGCCTTCTAAATCAATAATTGATGATTAACCCTAAAATCTAATATTTTTTTAGATTTACTTTGAGAGAGAGGTAGATAACAAAAGAATCAGTTTGTTATTTTCGTAAAATTATAAGGAGGAAGAATTATCAAACCTATACCAGCTTTAGCAGATAAATTTGTGAGTTGTTCTCTAAGATATGGGAAAATAATCGCAGCACCATTAACCTTACCAAATTCTTCTAAGTCTAAAGCAGCATCCCCAACTTTTTCAAAAATTCCAATCATTCTGATATTAGCAGATATTTCAATAATATCACCCAGTTTTTGGGAGTAAATTAATGTTTCAGTAACGAAAATTGTTTTGTCTTTTACTTGCACATTAACATCTACATCCACTTTTCTTTCTGTTTTAGTTTGGTCTAAAGTAATTGATGTTTCTCTCTTGAAATTGCTTTCCATTAAGAGAAGATTTGTAATCTGAAAACCTGATTCTAATTGATTAATCTGTTCCATTATGCTGCCGTTGCAAAATTACTTTCTCCTACTTTTTCAATTACTGAACTATTCGAATCAATACAAGCAATAATCCCATTATTATTAAGGAAAGAATTTTTAGAAATATTAAATGATAATTCTGTAATATCAGATAAAACCATTGTTGGTTGTCCAACAATAATATGAGAAATAGGCTGAACATTATTGACCATCTTAACATTAAATGAATAAGGCAAATCAAATAGTACGCCTTTAGTTTCATACTCTATGTTTTCAATCCCTACAATTGCATCATCAGAGATAAAACAAAGGTTTTGGTCAGGATATTTTTCAATAAACTTAAATAAAGTTTCATCCTCCCATTTTTGAAATTCTTCATTTAAACGATAAACTTCGTTTGGTATAACTTCTACAAAATGTGTATTAGATAATTGATGATTTTCATATCGAACCCTTGTATTGGGAAACATTTTCACCAAATTATTAATTATGTTTATAGTAAAATCTTTGGCTGTCATATTCTTACGTTTGCTTTCAAGTGTTTAAGCACCATATCTGATAAAATAATTGATTTTTTTCCTATAGTTATATCTATTTGAGAATCTGTATAATCAGCATTTACTCTTAATTTTTTTAATTGATTAATATTATCATTAAACGTTTTCCAGTCTTTGTTATTATTTTTAAGATGTCCATTAATATTGTTAATCATTATTTGATGGGAACCACCCGGGGAGTTTCTTGCTTCATTTTCAATGTCTGTCTCTGTTTTACCTATAGTAAAAATCAAAATATGTTTTATCAATTGAACACAACTGTAATAGGCACAATGAACCACTGAGGGATAATAGTTACTTCTTTGTAGCAAATCTGCTGCCACACGGTTTATTTCAGACTTGTTTGTTAGATTACTCATCCTAAAATTGGGAGTGCGAAGTTAAACATTTGTGCCAATATAGGTACTTTTTTAGAACAAAAAGCATTAGATGAGTAATTTATCTATATTAAAACGGAACTTTCTCATTTGCCCAATATTCTTTATTGTTTAGCTATTCTAAAGCCATATTAAAATTATTCTCTAAAAGATAACTTAATTCAGGCGTTGGTAAAAAGCCTGAAAGTATCTCATCAGAATCAACATTTACCCAATCGAATTGTTTGGAGTCAAATTTCAATTCTTGGTATTGAGTTAAAGTGGAGGTCTTCCCTTTTATTACTTTGTCTGCTTTAGGTAAATCAAAGCCAAAATGTCCAAAGATGTGATGCTTTTTCATCGCACATATAATGTTGTCGTAAGCAGCAACACAAATTAGAGGCGATTGTTTTTTTGACTTATCAACTACGTCAGGCTCTGTAAATATTTTACTACTATACTTTATTATTTCAATCAAGCAGTTTTCCAGATCTTTAACCTTTATGTTACATTGTGCCGATTGCGTTACAAATTTCTTCCCCCACTCCTTTTGCCATTGTTTCCTCCATTCTGTCATTATGGTATCAGCAATTTTCAAGTTTGGTAGTATTAAATGAAAATGAGGATTATAAGTTTGATCTAATGGGTTGAAGTTGCACTCAAATGATTTGACACCAATTAATTTTATGCCCTTTCCTCTTTGATTCCTTTTCTTGTACTTGTTTACTATCAATCTAAATATTCTAAACATTTCATTCACCCGTGAATTTAATTCATGTGAGGTAGCTGATTTAACTGTTATTGTCAAAAAAAAAGGAGCCTCCCACTTTTTCATTATCGGAAAGTATCTCTTAATTATTTCTGCCTTTCTAATGCCACAACACAAACTACAAAATCTATTTTTACAATATTTACCGTATAGCCTCCCTTCTGAAACATATACCTTACTAAGGCAATGGTAGGTATTCCAATATGCCTGCTTTCGTTCAAGCTCGCCTTTCTGTTTCAAAACATCAATAAGGCTCAACATCATTTTTTGATTTATCATTTTCTTTTTAGCCCATTCTTGCAATCTCTCGCTGTTGTATATGTCGGTGCCGTTTCCACTAACAACAATTTGTAGTTGGTTTATTGGATCAACTTTTTTTCTTGTCCCACTAAATGCTAATGTATTTTAAACTTCTGGAACAAACTTTGTATGATTTAAACGACAAACAGTCATATTACTTCATTAAAGTAAATAAACTAAGTAAAAATGATCGAAAATACACGGTTGCCTTTAAAAATACTGCTTGCAGATGATGACAAAGACGATCGTTTTTTCTTTGATACAGTTTTAAAAGGTCTCTCAATCCCAACAACACTTGCAACTGTTGAAGATGGTGCCATGCTTATGGATTATCTCCATAAAAACACCCATGATCTTCCTAATGCACTTTTCCTCGACCTTAATATGCCTAAAATGAATGGTGCTGAGTGCTTGACCGAAATCAAGAAAAGTGAATCATTAAAACATATTCCCGTCATAATATACTCTACCTCCTACCATGAAGATGTTGCGGATGTGTTATATAATCATGGAGCACATTACTATATCCGTAAAACCGACCTGACCGAAATCGAAAAAATCTTAAAAAAGGTTCTCACTCTATTAATGAAAAAGATATTTGATCGACCATTAAAAAAAGATTTTGTTCTCAATTTAAAAGTTTAAACCTTAAACGGAGATTAGAAAAAGTAAATGGGCATTAATTTACTCAATAATACTCTCCCGTATTGAATAGCCTGAAAAATTACATTGTCCGTTTTAAAAATTATTCTCATGATAAAAAAAAAGAAAACCAAAGTAGCCAGCTCAAAATTTCCCAAATCACCAACAGGGATAGAAGGATTAGATGTAATAACGAATGGTGGTATTCCCAAATCACCAACAGGGATAGAAGGATTAGATGTAATAACGAATGGTGGTATTCCTAAAAACCGTCCTACGTTACTTGTGGGTAATACCGGTTGCGGGAAAACAATTATGGCGATGGAATTCCTTATAAAAGGGATCGTAGAAAATAATGAGCCGGCTGTATTTATGGCTTTTGAAGAAAAAACAGAAGAACTTGTTTTGAATGTTAAGTCATTGGGATTCGATATAAAAAAACACGTTGCTGATAACAAAATGTATCTTGAGTATGTAAAAGTTAATCAAGATGAACGTGAGGCAGGGCAATACAATATTGAAGGTTTGTTTGTGAGGCTTGGACAAGCTATAAATAAAGTGAAAGCAAAACGGGTAGTGCTCGATTCTTTGGACACGTTGTTTTTTGGCTTCGATGCCACCATATTGAGAGCTGAACTTAAAAGACTTATTCTGTGGTTAAAAGAAAAAAATGTAACAGCAATAATTACTGGTGAATCCGGGAAAGAGTTTTACACACGAGATGGAGTAGAAGAATATGTGGCTGATTGCGTAATGGTACTGGATAACCGTGTGGTTAATCAGGTTAGCACAAGACGATTACGGATCGTCAAATATCGCGGCTCTATTCACGGTAATAATGAATATCCATTTATCATTGACAAAACCGGAATCACTGTTTTACCAATTGTAACTGACGCACTAAAGCAAAAATCCAGTTCGGAAAGGATCTCGTCCGGCATAAAAGAAATTGACGAAATGCTTGATAACAAAGGCTTCTTTATAGGAAGCAGTGTGTTGATCTCCGGAACCGCTGGTACTGGAAAAACGAGTATAGCCGCAGCATTCGCAGAAAGTGTTTGCAAAAGCAAACACCGCTGCATTTTTTGTGCCTTTGAAGAAGCTCCAAATCAAGTCATGCGAAATATAAAATCTATCGGGTTTCATTTAAATTCCCATGTAAAGTCAGGTCAATTAAGTTTTTATTATGCACGTCCTACTTTACAGAATCTTGAACTTCATTTTATCGCTATTAAAAAAATGATAGATGAAATAAATCCATCGGTGATAGTGCTTGATCCCATTACAAATCTAATGACCGAAGGCCCTAATAGTGATATTAGAGGAATGCTTACACGGTTTGTTGATTATTTAAAACTTGAACAAATAACTGTGTTATTTACTGCTGCCATAACTGTTGGATCAATAGAACGTCATCCGAGCGATGAAGGAATTTCCTCAATGGTTGATACCTGGATGATGGTGCAGGATATTGAAGTAGACGGAGAACGAACAAGAAGCCTTTGTGTTATGAAGTCAAGGGGCATGAAGCATTCGAATCAGGTGAAAAGGTTTGATATATCATCAAAAGGCATTACAATAAATGAAATTATAAAAAGCGTAGATGGAGCAAAAAGAAAACTGAAGGAACACACGAATTTATCCACATCAAAAGAACAAAATTGATGACCTAAATGGTAATACAATAGAGCAAAAAAATAAAATATTAATTGATGAAAAGACTAATCAAAAAATTCAAAAAAGCTCCAAAGGAAATTCCCCGAAAGGTAGAGCCTAAGAATAAAGCAGAAGAAAAGTACATACTTCAATTATTCGTTGCCGGTATTTTGCCTAACTCAATCAGGGCGATTGAAAACATGAATGCCATCGCTGAGAAATATTTAGCGGGCAGGTATGATTTGGAAATAATTGACATTCATCAGCAACCTGAACTCGCACTTGCCGCAGAAATAATTGCGATACCTACATTGATAAAAAAAAGGCCATTGCCCGAGGAAAGGATGATCGGAGATCTGTCCGATATAAACAACGTATTAATGGGTCTTCATCTTAATAATAAACAAAGTAAGTAACAATGAATATTGACGAGCTTTTAAAAGAGTTTGAAGCAAAAAAGGCCAGTAATAAACTCAAGCGAGATTTATTAGTAAGTAACAAGCCAATTGCAGCGATTAAAACCGGTGATATTGATGCCTTAGTTGTAAAAAATAAAAAAGAACTCAAACTTTACACAGAGGCAACCGCCTATAAAGTATATAGAATTTTAATTGAGAAAATGAACGAGGGGGCGGTCACGCTCAATAAAGCCGGAATCATTCTTTATTGTAATGCCTGTTTTGCCAATATGGTGAATACTCCTTTGCAAAAAGTGATCGGGCGCGGGTTAAGAAAATTTATCGCACACTCCTCAAAGGAGAATTTTGATTCACTATTGAAACTTGGAGCGGAAAAAAACATCAAAGAGGAGCTTGATTTGGATTTATCTCAGGGAAAAACAACACCGGTGTTAATGTCGGTAAGCGCATTTTCTGTAGACGATAATTTTATTTTGAGTGCTGTTATTACCGACCTCACTATTCCGAACAGAAACCGGGAAAAACTAAAGCTGAGCAACTCACAATTAGCGAAAAAGAAAGGCGAACTGGAAATTGCAAATATAGATTTAGAATCCTTCAATTATATATCAAGCCACGATTTGCAGGAGCCGCTTCGTAAAATCCAGAACTTCGCCTCACTCATAGTGGCAGAAGAAAAAAATCAGTTGTCTCCTTTAGGTAAGGATTATTTTAAACGAATGCAGCAAATAGCTAAGAGAATGCAGTTGCTCATCGATGACCTGCTGACGTATTCTAAAGCCAAAAACAGTGTCCATAAGTTTGAAAAACTTAATCTTAATACAATCATTGAAGAGGTGATTAAAAACTATCATTCGGATATACACGAAAAGAAAGCAGAGATCAACGTGAAAAATCTTTGTGAGATAAATGTGATCCGGTTTCAATTTTTTCAGCTCTTCCAAAACTTATTTAGCAATTCTTTAAAGTTCGCTAAACCAAATCAACCTCCTCAAATTACTATCAGAAGTAAAATGGGAAGAGGCAATACGTTTAAAAATGGAAAGTTATCTCCCGATCTGAATTATTGTCACATTGCGTACACCGATCAGGGAATTGGCTTTGATCCTAAATACGGAGACCGGATATTTAAAGTATTTCAACGACTTAACAGTTCTGAGGATTATGTAGGTACTGGAATAGGCCTCGCTATTTGCAAAAGAATTGTTGACAACCACAAAGGTGTGATCACAGCAACCAGTCAATTGAACAAAGGCGTAAGGTTTGACATTTATATCCCGGAGAGGTGAAGATGAATGGAATACTTGGAATTAGCTTTAATTAATGCATTTTAAAATGTCAAAGGAAATAACCACCAAGAAATCAAAAAAAAATCCTTTTCCAATTGTTGCCATTGGCGCTTCAGTTGGGGGGCTTAAAGCTGTTACAGCTTTATTGGAAAATGTGTCTTCTAAAACAGGCATGGCTTATATTTTTGTCCAACACTTAAGCCCCACCCACAAAAGTCATCTTACTGAACTATTATCTAAGACAACTGAAATGAAAGTTCAGGATGTGAAAGATATGGAAAAAATGATTCCTGATAACGTTTATATAATTCCATTTGATAAAGGAATTAAAGTAACCGATGGACATATAAAATTAGTTCCTCGGACAAAGAAAGGAAAACCTATTTCAATTGACATTCTTTTTTCTTCGCTCGCAGAAACACATAAAGAAAATGTTGTTGGAGTAGTTCTTTCAGGAAATCTCGATGATGGTACTGATGGATTGAAAGCAATTAAAGATGCAGGGGGAATTACTTTTGCACAAGATAGTTCCGCAGATGCAGACAGTATGCCAACGTCAGCCATTGCATCTGGTGTTGTTGATTTTGTTTTATCGGCAAAAAGAATTGGTCAAGAGTTGTCCAGACTTAACATTGATGGCGTTTTGAAGCGTGATTAAAGGTTATTTTTATTTGCACTTGAGCAACTTAAATTTAATGGGTTACAAATATAAGGGTATTATGAATAATACTAAGGTTTGCATACTCACTGATATTTCAAATGCCAGTCCTATGGATTAATAGTGTCCGAAGATTTTTTTTGAGTAAGTTTCTTTTTAACTGATATTTTTTTAGCTACTCTTAAGTATTTTAGTATAAATGAATTTTTATTTTACTTTTTCTGAATTGAGAAGGAATTTAGATCTTGGAGGCCGTTTGTGATTTTTTTCAATAAACATTGCTAAAACACGTTCAAGTTGTGCAACGAGTTGCGCTAAGCCACATTTCTGCATATAGTAATAAGCGCCATTTCGATAAAGAATATCAGCAATTTCATCATTCAAAGAAGTCGAATAAATGATGACCGGAAAATCTATAATATTCTTATTGGCTTTTATTTCCACAAGGCACTCTGAGCCGTTTTTGCATGGCATGTTAAGATCAAGGAATAGCACATCCGGTAACTTGTCCGAATTTTTATCAAGGTGAGCGATAAGCTTCTCTCCATTATTAACTGTTGTGAGTTTGGTCTTAATTGATAATTCTTCTAAGGCTTTAGCGAAAAAAAAGCGATCATCTTTGTCGTCATCCGCAAGCAGAATATGTAGAGGTGCATTTTGTTTGTTTTCTTTCATGGCCATTAATTTAAAACTCCTACAAGTGCAATCGCAGAGTGCTGGTTAAATAAAAAAGTATTTTGAGTTTTTTTCTCACCCAGATTGAAATATGCGCCATGTCCGCTCAGAAATGCGGGGGGGGGGGAATTATATGCTGTTTTAAAGTATTCAAAACGTTGAGATTAGAAAAAGTTAATAATAAGCAAATATACGTTAAATAAAATTTCCATACGGAAGTTCTTACAAATTTTAATACGGTTTATATAGAGCCTGTTTAAATTTTATTTAAAAAAAATGGTATCAAAAATAGATGCTAATTTATGAATGACAGAACCTGTTAAATGGACACATTTTAGAAGTTGTGATTTAATTCAATATTTATAATTGGATTTTTGTACAAATGCAATTGCCTAATAATCAGTATATGTAAAATATTTGGATGAAATTTAAACAGGCTCATAATTATGTTAAATTAAATCATGAGTTCTTGATTTATCCCATTTGAATGCTCAAGCCCGAAAACACCACGAAAGAAGTAGTTAATCAGCAGTATAAATGGATTTAGTAATCGAGGGTACGAGCAAGCAGCAAAGAGAAAAGCCAGATTTTCCGAGGCTTCTCTATGTTGTTGTAAAATTGGTGAGTTTCTGTTATTTAAAGATGTTTATTAAGACGGCTGCTTGGCGTCTTTGACGTCAAGTGACGTCAGTATTCCGGCTGTTTTATTGTAAGTAAATCGTGAGGCTCCGTTAATGCTAATATTACGGCAGAATTAAAGACTTTCGTATTTGAAGGAAAGGGTTTATATTTGCTCTATGTTTCTTTGAAATATTGCCGGAATAAAAGGGGGTAACAAAACCAAACAATGCAAAGAAAACCTAACATTGTTTTCAATAACAAATTAGGCTTGATTATGCAGAACTTGTTACCAGTTTGTTACTCTTCCCACCTTTCAATCCTCACAAGTCTTGGATTATCTAAGCGTAGCGGCAATTTTATGATGTCACAAATTGTGACTTCAAAGTTTTGCTTTCTTTTGATGCGGCAACAACTTGTGACCACATAATTTCAAATTCAGCTTTAGTGAGTTGAAACATAAAGTCGATTGGAAAGCGTTTAATATTTCTTTTTACTGATTGGTTTAAAACCTTTGTTTCAACTTCGTAAAGTTCGGCAAGGTCAAAGTCGAGCATTACCTTTTGCTCGGTAAGTATTTTATTTTTATTTGGTTGAGGTGCTAAAATGATACCTCAACTATTTTACAAATCTAATTTATTTTGTCGGCTGCTTAAAAATCCATCAATTTCCGCATAAATTCTTTTTTGTCTTCATCCTCAAAGCCTGCAAAATAACCTACTGTGGTTTTCATATTGTTATGGCTTAATGCTTCCATTACAAACTCCATACTTGCACCTTTACGTATTGAATTAGTTGCAAAGCTATGTCTTGCCCAATAGGTTGAAATGTCGCCTGTAATCCCTTCAATAATGGCTAATTTTTTAAGATTTTGATTAATGAACTTGGTGAAATTCTTAATCTTGTTATGTTTTATAATTTCGGTTTCTTTATCGGATATAATCGGAAAAATATATTCGCTTTTATCGGTGTTTTTGTTTCCGTACTTTTTAATGATAGTATTTGAAAAATCATTAAGGTAAACGGTTACTGGCTTTAAATCTGTTTTTGATGTATTAATTGTTTTAGCCCTGTAAAATATTATTTTATCGTCTTGTATGTTTTCATATTTTAGTAATGCAATATCTTTTATATTCATGCCATTACAGGCATAACTAAAAAACCAAAAATCTTTTGCTTTGGCTTGTTCCGGTATTTTCGGCTTTGTATCAAATAATTGCTTTAAATGGTTTTGACTTAGTGCCTTTTTTACATTGCGTACCGTTGGGGGCTGGTATTTGTTTTTCCCGAATGGGTAAATCTCAGCATCAATTTCTTTGTCAGCTATTGCAGTATTAAAAACCGTTCTTAATGCTCTTAAATACATTGATACGGTTGTACGGCTACGTTTTAAATGGTTAATCATGTAGCTTTCGTATTTCTGTAACCAATCCGGTGTAATGTCGGCTAAAGGTATTTTTAAAGCCTCTTTGCCTTTTGTGTGCAAAATAAAATCTTTCAATGATTTTATACTCATTTCATAATTACTGGCAGTACTAAAACTATTATTTGATTTTAACCTGTTTACAATTTGGTTGTATTGATAAATGATATTACCACCGTCCCCATTATTTCGTAAGTACTTTTTCTCAAAATGAGTGAATGAAAAGGGGGTTAATGTTTTGCAAATGTCCCTTGCTCTTAATTCTATTGCTTGTATTTCATTTCTAATCTCTTTGTATTCATTTCGGGGTTTGCTGGTTTCCCATATACTTTTAAAATCTTTTGTATTTAAGTCGAATTTAGTTGAATATAACTTCGCTTTTTGTAACTTCGCAGAATAAACCCTTAGCTTAACAGGGTATAAGCCGTTCTTTTTAGGTCTGCGATCATCTAATATTATTGAAGTTGAATAATCCATGTGCTTTGAGTGTTAGTGTTTATGCAAATATAAATAATTTGCACAAAATTTGCACAAAACAACACGGAATAATTAAATAATAAACAAATAACAACTTATTACCAATATCAGTAATAAGTGAACATTTACAATACTTCAAGATACTATTTAGATAAAATAAAGATAGTTTAAATTCTGCCTTACAAGCAGAGGGTCGCTGGTTCGAACCCAGCAGTTCCCACACTTAAAATGACAGCTTATTGCTGTCTTTTTTTTGGCAATACAACGGGATGTTAGCTCAGTTGGTTTAGAGCACTACCTCGACAAGGTAGGGGTCACTGGTTCGAACCCAGTACGTCCCACTTGATGAAAGCCTCTATCAGTAAGTATTTCAGAGTTTTTAGGCACCTTAAAAAAGGTGTGCTTTTAGTCATTTCTACCAAAGGTGTGCTTTTGGGTGTGCTAAAAAGTTGTATTTTCACTTAATTCCATAGCTGATTGAAACAATATCAGGACTTGTTTCTCTTATCAATCTTGAGAATTGATACAAGAGAGTAAATAAATACACTGTTCGGAATAAAAACACCTATTTTAAAATTCATAATTTAGAGTACACTCTTAATATGTGAAAGCCTTGAAATCATGGGGAAATTTTTCGAGTTAATGGAATTATAGCCAAAAATGAATGACAACGGAAAGAACAAAAATGAATTACCTAATAATTATTTTTTGTGTCTTTACCCTAATGCTGATACAGAGGTTCTACATCATGCAATAAAAAACAATATTCAAGTTACGTACACCAAATGGCATTGCGGTCCTTCACGACCACTCGTCTGATAGCGCGAAACTCCATATTCCGCGCAGGTGGAGGAGATACTGTAAGTCCATGGAATAAAGAGGATGGCATGTTCTACTTTAAAGATTGTACCATGGAAGAGGGAGTCGATTTTTATTGTCCACGAGGTTGGGCATATGCAGAAAATTGTTTATATATTTGCCATAGTACAGTCGCTGCCATTTGGCACGATGGATCAAAACATCAACAATCAAAAACAGTTTTAAAAAATTGCAAGTTTACCGGAGATCCCGGGTATAAACTGGGTCGCCATCATTTGGATGCTCAATTTTATATTATTAATTGTGAATTTTCTGAAACCATGACTGATGCGCCAATTTATAGCGCTACGCCAACAGGCAAAGTTTTATCTTGGGGAGAAAGAATTTACTATTACAATTGTCATAGGAAAGGTGGAGATTTCGACTGGCATAAGGATAATTTAAATACATCTCTTGAAATCACTGATCCGTTAAAAATAATCGCTAAATGGACATTTGATGGAAAGTGGGATCCTGAATTATAGGGAAAGAAAAGTAAGAATATTAAAATAAAATTTATTAAAATATACTCTCAAAAGAGGAATAAATTTTATTAAACAATATAGATATTATGGAAATTAATTCTATTCCAAGGCTTTCAAAAAATTTTATAAAAAACAAGAAGCAAACAATCTCGGCAATACCAGCGGACAATCTTTTGCAATTACCTGAAAAGGTTTTGCAATTCGGAACAGGTGTATTATTAAGAGGATTGCCGGATTACTTTATTGATAAAGCCAATCGAAAAGGCATTTTTAATGGACGAATAGTGGTTGTAAAATCTACTGATTCAGGAGATTTTGATGTCTTTGCAAAACAGGATAGCCTATATACCATTTGTATAAGAGGAGTAGAAGATGGCAACAATATAGAAGAAAATATTGTTTGTTCAGCCATCAGCAGAGTGTTGTCGGCGAAAAATCAGTGGAAAGAAATTCTGGCTTGTGCTTCAAATCCTGAAATGCAAATTGTTATTTCCAATACTACCGAAATTGGAATTGAACTAGTGCAGGATGATATAAAGCAAAGCCCTCCTGTTTCATACCCGGGAAAATTATTAGCATTCCTTTACGAAAGATATAAAGCATTTAAAGGAAGTACAGATAAAGGCATGGTCATAGTGCCTACAGAGTTGATTGTTGGCAATGGTGAAAAATTAGCATCCATTGTTCTTGAACTGGCTCATAGAAATGGATTGGAAGAGGGGTTCATTGAGTGGTTGGAAAACAGCAATCAATTTTGCAATACTTTGGTAGACCGGATTCTGCCGGGTTTACCCGATGCTGCAACTAAACTTAAGACAGAAAAACTGCTAGGATATAAAGACGAGCTGATTACTTTCAGTGAAGTTTACAGACTTTGGGCAATTGAAGGAGATGAACATATAAAATCTGTTTTATCTTTTATGAAGGCAGATGCAGGAGTTATTGTTGAATCCAACATAGATCTTTACCGTGAGCTGAAACTCAGATTGCTTAACGGTACGCATACATTGAGCTGTGGATTGGCCTTTCTGGCAGGAAATACCACAGTAAAAGAAGGGATGAAAAACCAGGATCTTTTTAGTTTCATTAAAACCTTAATGCTTGACGAAATTGCACCCAACATACCCTATGAAATAAAGGAACAAACTATAAGAGACTTTGGATTGAGTACACTAGAACGTTTTCAAAATCCACACATAGCACATAATTGGATCAGTATTACGGCTCAATATACTTCCAAAATGAGGATGAGAAATATTCCTATTTTGTTGCATTATTATAAAACAATAAAACAAGTGCCTGAATATTTTGCATTTGGATTTGCAGGGTACCTTCTTTTTATGAAAGTTGTGCAAAAAGATGGTAACAATTACAAAGGAGAAAATAAGGGTCAATTATATCCTATCAATGATAACAAAGCAGAATATTTCTACGAAAAATGGAAATCTCTTGCTCCGGAAGCTTTGGTAATTGAAGTACTGAAAGATAAGTCTCTGTGGGAACATGATCTTACACGTCTTCCTGGCTTTGCTCCAAGAGTTACCGAATGTTTAAAATCAATGATAGAAAATGGTGTCCAAAATACATTACACTCTTTTTTAAAAAAAAATCATGAGCGAAAAAGTTTTAAAAATACATCCCAATGACAATGTCTTGGTAGCCTTGCAAAATCTGTCTAAGGGAGACGTAATTGTTTTCGATAACAATAGAAATTGAGGTACTTGAATTTGTAGCCTCAAAACATAAAATAGCAGAACAGAATTTACCACAAGGACAACCTATTTATATGTATGGCGTAAAGGTGGGAACCGCAAATGGCCTGATTCCAAAAGGTGGATTACTGACTATCTCAAATGTTAAACATGCTACTGATGAAATCAAGAAATATGAGTGGCTAGGATGATTTCATTCCCTGGAAAAGAGGCGTTTCATTATAGGATGAATATTTTGGAGAAAACGCAACTGCGATTACAGACATGTTACCAGTAACCCTAAGACGACAGAACAACAACTAACAAACGACAATAAAATATGGCAAAATTTTTAAACACGACAGGAGTTTCCTATCATCTCGAAGAACTTATCAAAGGGACAAAAGACAGATTAATTCTAATCAGCCCTTATTTGCAGTTCACTGACAGAATCAAAGAACATCTAAGTAATTTGAATATTCAAAAAAAAGACATTCGAATTGTTTACAGAGAAAACAAGCTACAGCTTGAAGAAAACAATTGGTTAGAAAGCCAAATTGGTATTCGGACAAGTCTCTGCAAAAACCTACACGCTAAATGTTACATTAACGAAAATGAAGCAATTATCACTTCAATGAATTTGTATGAATTTTCCCAACAAAACAACAATGAAATGGGAATTTATATTTCTAAAGCACAGGACGTAGACTTGTATAATGCGACCTTTGAAGAAGTTCAACGACTGCTGACAATAAGTGAAGAAATAAGAGTAACCGTAAAAAAAGTTACGGCAGACACTCCACCGAAAACGGAAAAGAAAAGTGTAGAAGTAAAAACTTCAAACACTAAATCATCGGACAAGCAGACTGGTTTTTGTATCAGGACAGGCGTTTCAATTCCTTTCAACGTAGAAAAGCCAATGAGTTATGACGCATTTAAATCTTGGGGTAAATATAGCGACCCAGAGTATTCAGAAAAATTTTGCCATTTCTCCGGTGAGCCATCAAACGGTGACACTTGTGTAAGCCGACCAATACTTAAGAAGAACTGGAAAAAAGCGAAAGAAATATTTGACTTCTAACCCGACAGACAGAAGGACTACTGGTAACACGGGTTTTGCGTTAGTGGGCGGACAGTATGAGTTAATTTATCAAAAAACTCAAAGACAAAAAAAGTAAGTCTACTTCGAAGAAAGCTGCATAGCCATAGCCCATAACCGAGTAGCCCGCAAGTAATCGAGACAGGCGTACAGGTAGAAAACAACTAATTAATTAACATTTTTAATATGAGTTCAATTAAAAAATTTCTTGACGAAGATTTTCTTCTGACAAATGACACTTCCAAAAAACTGTTTCATGACTTTGCGCGTGATATGCCTATTATAGATTATCATTGCCACATACCTCCTGACCAGATTGCAGCAAATACTCAATTTGAAAATTTAACACAAATCTGGCTTTACGGCGATCATTACAAATGGAAAGCCATGCGCACCAATGGCATTGATGAAAGCTATTGTACAGGAAATAAAAGTGATTATGAAAAGTTTGAAAAATGGGCATCAACAGTTCCTTTTACTGCCAGGAACCCATTGTACCACTGGACCCATCTGGAGCTTCAAAGATACTTCGGTATCACCGATATTTTAAGTCCGGCTACAGCAAAAGCAATTTACGAAAAGGCCAGTGACATGATAAAAAGTCCGGAATTTGCTGTTAGAAATATTCTTAAAAAGATGAAGGTGGAAGTAGTCTGCACAACAGATGATCCTATTGATTCTTTAGAGCATCATAAAAAAATACAAAAAGATAAACTGAACGTGAAGGTACTCCCCGCTTTCCGTCCGGACAAAGCTATGTTCATTGCAGATGCTGCATCATTCTCAGCGTATGTAAATAAATTAGAGAAAGCATCAGACGTTGCCATTGGCAATTTTGATGACTTTTTAAAGGCTTTGAAAAACAGGCACGACTTCTTTGATACCATGGGTTGCAAGGTTTCTGATCATGGTTTGGAACAGATCTATGCAGAAGATTATACGGATGTAGAAATCAAAGCTATTTTCAAAAAAGTAAGAGGTGGCAACGCTCCTGATCTTACTGAAAGATTGAAATTCAAGTCAGCCATGCTGATTCATTTTGCTATATGGGACTGGGAGAAAGGCTGGACACAACAATTTCATTTGGGGGCATTAAGAAACAATAACTCCAGAATGAAAACACTTTTAGGTGCTGATACAGGATGGGATTCTATCGGAGATTTTAGTCAGGGAAAAGCGCTGGCAAAATTTTTAGATCGACTGGATTCCAACAACCAATTAGCTCAAACTATTCTATACAACCTCAATCCCCGCGACAATGAATTAATGGCCACTATGATTGGAAATTTTAACGACGGATCTGTTCCGGGTAAAATTCAATTTGGTGCCAGCTGGTGGTTTCTTGATCAGAAAGACGGAATAATTAAACAAATTAATTCGCTTTCTAACATGGGACTTCTTAGTCGCTTCATAGGAATGCTTACGGATTCAAGAAGCTTTTTATCTTATCCACGTCACGAATATTTCCGAAGAATACTTTGTGATTTATTGGGAGAAGATGTTGAGAAAGGAGAACTGCCAAACGATACAACATGGCTGGGTCAAATGGTACAAAACATCTGTTACAACAATGCAAAAAATTATTTTAATTTTTAATGTTTGAAGAATTGCTTTCTACGCTTAACCTTCCTGAAGATGAGCTGAAACAATATTCTGCTGATGTATTGGAGCGTTTTCACAACCCATTGGTAAAGCATTTCGTTACAAGCATTATGCTTAACTCTTTCCCTAAATTTAAGATTGAACCCTTCTGAATATGTCCTGCCTGAAGTCTTCGACTCCGCTACAACACAGTGCCAGCATGACAATCTATCTGCTTCATCTCTTTATAACAAAAACCAATATGATTTTAAACAGTTTCTAAAATAATCGTAGAAACAAAAATTTCTTGTTTTTTTCTTGCTACTCAATCAACCTTTTTAACAAACACTATACTTTCTTCCCAGAAACCTTTTTCTTTTTGATTACGGCAGGTTTTCCATTATTAGGAATCCGAATAGTAAATACAGTTCCTTCAGATGGAATACTTTGAACTTTAATTTTCCCCTTTACCTTTTCGACTCCGGTTTTTACAATATACAATCCTAAGCCACTTCCTTTAATATTTTCATTGGCTCTGTAAAAAAGTTTAAAAATTTTACTTATTACCGTTTCAGACATACCCAATCCATTATCCTCTATTTCAATTGTAGCTTCCTTTTCAGAAGATATAATGTCAATTGAAACGTGCGGATTCAAAATATCTGATCGCTTAAATTTAATGGCATTTAAAATCAGATTTTGAATAATGGATCTTAAGATCCCTTTGTCACAATAGAAATCTGTTTTTTGAAAAATATTAATTTGAAAGTCTATAGTGGAAAAATTCTCTATATTTTCCAGGCTAACTATTATTTCCTGAACCAATGCTTTAAAATTAATTGCGGAATAATTTGACTGCTTTGGTTCAATAGTTATAAAGTCTAATAATTCATTGAGCAAACCATCTAAATGTTCTACTCTATTTCCAATAAGATTGATATATTTTTTCGAATTATGATCCTCTGTTTCTTCTCTTGCAATATTCACCAATCCCCCTATTGAAGCTAAGGGACCTTTTAAATCATGGGAAACCTTATATACAAAAGTATCTGTTTCTCTATTCTTTTGCTCTCTGCTTGCATACAATTCGTAAGCATCTTCAATGGTTTTTTTTAATGTTTGCTCATTCCAAGGCTTAGTAATGTAACGAAATATCTGACCCTTGTTAATTGCATTTGCGGCTACATTCACATCATCGTAACCGGTAAGAAAAATTCGTATCGTATTTGGATAATTCAGAACAATTGATTCTAAAAATTCCACCCCTGTAACATCCGGCATGCGCTGATCTGTAATGATTACTTGAATCTTCTTGCTTTTTAATATTCTAAGACCTTCACCGGCAGATTTAGCAGTATAAACTTCAAAAAATTTACGAAAATTAGCCCGGAATGATAGCAAATTATTTACTTCATCATCTACATAAAGTACTTTTATTTTTTCTTGTTTCATGCGTAAACAATTGACTTTCGTTATTCGTTATTACTTACCAGCGAATGTATGCAATAAACTTAACGCCTCCAAAACATTTTGAGATTTTTTGATGGTAGTATCAAGTGGAGCGTAAGACTGCAAACCAGTGAGCACTGGTAAAAGCGTTGAATTGATTTGACCGAATGGTGATAGTTTTGATAAGAAATATTTTCTACAAATAAATATCGCTTTTTGATTATATTTACTTTAACAAAAATTAGTTACTAATAATCACATTATTAATAACTATCGAACTGGTGAATGGGTACAAATATTTAATATTTACGGGTAATTTTGTTTTAAAACTAATATCTTGTAGCCTTAATATATTAAATCTATAAATTGAACTTCCTTATCATACAAACCGCGTTTATAGGTGATGTTATTCTTGCCACCCCGGTAATTGAAAAGCTACATCAATTTTATCCGGATGCGAAAATTGATTTTTTAGTGCGAAAAGGGAATGAAGGATTGCTCCAAAATCATCCGTTTCTTAATGAGGTGATTGTTTGGGATAAAAAGAAAAATAAAATAATAAACCTGTGGAATGTTATAAAAAAGGTGAGAGCAAATGAGTATTATACTGTTATCAATCTTCACCGTTTCGCCTCTTCCGGAATTATCTCTTTATTATCTAAGGCGAAAAGCAAAATAGGCTTTAACAAAAACCCTTTATCTTTTTTCTACTCAAAGGGATTCAAACACGATCTTGAATCTGGAAAGCATGAAGTAGAACGAAACCTCCTTCTTATTACAGATTTAACCGATCATCTCTTAGTTAAACCCAAGTTGTATCCTTCGAATAATGATTTTCAATCTATAAATAAGTATATGGGTCAGGAATACATTTGTATGGCTCCCACTTCTGTTTGGTATACCAAGCAATTCCCTTTGTACAAATGGGTAGAACTGATAAAAAAAGTGTCGGCCACTTGTACCATTTATTTATTGGGAGCTCCATCTGATAAAGCATTTTGCAATGATCTTATTGAGCAGGCAAAAGCTGCAAATATTGTAAATCTGGCCGGCCAGCTTTCTTTTCTTGAATCGGCTGCATTGATGCAAAAGGCAGACATGAATTATGTGAATGATTCAGCTCCCATGCATATTGCTTCAGCCATGAATGCCCCGGTTACCGCCATCTATTGTTCTACTATTCCCGCTTTCGGATTTGGCCCTTTATCTGATGATTCAAGGATTATTGAAACAAAAATAAATTTGGCGTGTCGTCCTTGTGGATTGCATGGACATAAAAAATGTCCGTTAGGTCACTTTGATTGTGCACGGACTATTGAAGTTGAGATATAAATTATGAATTATAAGTTATGATTGAGGAAATTAACAAAGCACTGGAAGTATTAAAAGAGGGTGGTCTTATTCTTTACCCTACTGATACCATATGGGGCATTGGCTGCGATGCTACTAATGAAAAAGCTGTAAAAAAAATATATGCTTTAAAAAAACGAGAAGAATCGAAAAGTCTTATAGTTCTGGTTAATGAACCTTCTATGTTAAATATTTATGTGGAAGAAGTACCCGCAGTTGCCTGGGATCTTATAGAATTTGCAGAACATCCTCTTACCATAATATACCCCGGGGCCAAAAAGCTGGCCTCCAATGTTATTGCTCCTGATGGAAGCGCAGGTATGCGAGTTGTGAACGATGAATTTTGCAAAAAGCTTATTTACAAATTCAGAAAACCCATAGTTTCTACATCTTGCAATATCAGTGGTGATCCGGCTCCACTCCTATTTGAAGAGATTCCTTCTACTATTTTGGATGGTGTTGATTATATTGTAAATTTGCGACAAAACGACTATAAGACTTCAAAACCCTCTACCATTATAAAGTTTGAACCAAACGGAGTTTTTAAATTTATAAGAAAATAGAAGCACACCTTTTTAGTGAAAAAGCATATTAATCATCCAATATTTACTATTATCTCTGAAGCCGCTAAAGAGCTGAATGTAGAGGCATTTGCTATAGGTGGATTTGTTCGCGATTTATTTTTACATCGTTCAAGCAAGGATGTTGACATCGTAACATCAGGAGGAGGGATTGAATTGGCTAAGTTGGTAGCAAAAAAAACAGTACCTCATACGGTAGTAAATGTATTTAAGAGCTTTGGTACAGCCAGACTTAAATATCAGGATCTGGAAATAGAATTTGTTGGTGCCAGAAAAGAATCCTACCGCAGTGATTCACGTAAGCCTATTGTAGAAAATGGAACACTTGAAGACGATCAGAAAAGACGTGATTTTACTATCAATGCTTTAGCGATAAGTCTGCAACAAGAAAATTTAGGTCAACTTATCGACCCTTTTGGTGGAATAGATGATATCAAAAATAAAATCATCAGAACCCCTCTGGATCCAGACATTACGTACTCCGATGATCCTTTGCGAATGATGCGAGCTATCCGCTTTGCCACCCAACTGAATTTTAAGATAGACGAAGCTTCCATGGCCTCTATTATCAAAAATAAAGAGCGTATTCGCATTGTTTCCATGGAACGGGTTACCGAGGAATTAAATAAAATAATACTATCTGCACATCCTTCCACTGGATTTAAAATCCTATTTGATACAGGTCTGCTACATCTTATCTTCCCTCAAATGGTGGCCTTACATGGCGTTGATATCTTCGAAGGAAAAGGACATAAAGACAATTTTTATCATACATTACAAGTACTTGATAATATTGCTAAAAAAACAAACAACCTATGGCTCAGGTGGGCAGCCATTCTTCACGATATTGCAAAGCCCCTCACGAAGCGTTTTGAACCAGTTACAGGCTGGACTTTTCACGGACATGAAGACAAAGGAGCACGTATGGTTCCCCAGATCTTTAAACAGATGAAACTGCCTCTCAACGAAAAAATGAAATTTGTTGCAAAGATGGTATTGTTACATCTCCGGCCAATTGTACTTTCAAAAAGTACCGTTACCGATTCTGCTGTAAGAAGGTTATTGTTTGATGCAGGAAACGATGTGGATGATTTGATGACCCTATGCCATGCAGACATTACCTCAAAGAATGAAGTGAAAGTAAAAAAGTACATTCAAAACTTTGAAATAGTCCGCCAAAAGATACAGGAAGTTGAAGAAAAGGACCAGCTGCGCAACTGGCAGCCTCCCATTAATGGAACAGACATCATGAAAGCATTTAAACTGGCCCCTGGAAAAGAAGTTGGAGAAATTAAGAATGCGATTCGCGAAGCAATATTGGAAGGCGAAATTAAAAATAATTATAAAGAAGCATTCTCCTTTATGGTAAAAAAAGGAATAGAACTTGGACTGGAAGCGATTGTTTAAAAATATCTAGTGTATTAATTGTTTTCTCAAATTTATATTTTTAAATTTAATTTTTAGAATAATCAAACTACGACGAGATGGCATTATATAAGTTTAGAATAACCTTTGAAGATTACGATGATGTTTTCCGTGATATTGAAATAAAATCAAGTCAGAATTTTGAAGATCTGCATAAAGCAATTCAAACGGCTATTGGATTTGATTCTACTCACCCTGCTTCATTTTATATGAGCAACGATAACTGGATCAAAGGAGAAGAAATTACGTTAATAGAAAATACGAAAGGCATTCCTTTGATGCATCAGTCTAAATTATCTAATTTCATTCTTGATCCACATCAAAAAATCTATTACATTTTTGACATCAATGTCATGTGGACATTTTTTATAGAACTGGTAAAAATCCAGGTGAATGAGGAAGAAAATGTAACTTATCCGCGTTGCATAAAATCTTCCGGTGTTGCACCGAAACAGTACGGAGCAACTACATTGGGCAATGTCAGTACAGATTTCGACTTTTTGGAGGAAGAAGGTATTGATAAAGAAGAACACAACGATGAAGAAGGCTTGCCGGGTGAAGAAAAAGAGGAAGGCGAAGACAGCGAATTGGATGAAAACGAAGAGTCGGCATTTGATGAGTTTAACGAAAGTGAAAAGGATCTGTAATTCTGGTTGGTTATCTTGAGTTGAGAATTCATCCCCTCTGCCCATTCACACAAGCTAAACACACAAGGGGGAATTTCATGAAAGATATTTTATTTTCTTTATCAATATGAATAAACGGTTGATTGTTATTCTTGGTCCTACTGCTGTTGGTAAAACGGCGTTAAGCATTCAACTGGCTAAAAAATACAATGCGGAAATTGTATCTGCCGATTCCCGTCAATTTTTTAAAGAATTAAACATTGGAACTGCCAAGCCATCTCCGGACGAATTAAATGAAGTACCACATCACTTTATTAATTCTCATTCTATTGATGAAGGATTAAATGTAGGTCGTTATGAGGAAGAAGCCATTGCCCTTATCAACACATTATTTCAAACAAAAGATATTATTTTTCTGGTAGGAGGATCGGGATTGTATATCAATGCTGTATGTTACGGCATTGACGACTTGCCTGAAGGAAATGAAATACTTAGAAATGAACTTAACGAAACATTCCGGAACAAAGGCATCATTGCCTTGCAAGAGCAACTGAAAGAGCTGGATGCTGTTTATTACCAACAGGCAGACCTTGCTAACCCCCACCGAATAATCAGGGCATTGGAAGTTTCCATCATCTCAGGAAAACCTTATTCTTCTTTTAGAGTGAGGCAAAAAAAAGAACGAATTTTTAATACTATAAAGATTGGTTTAAATCGTCCACGAACTGTTTTATATGAACAGATTAATACACGGGTAGATACTATGATTAAGGAAGGGTTGATTGAAGAAGCAAAAAGTTTGTTCCATAAAAAGTATATTAATGCTTTACGAACAGTAGGCTATTCAGAATTATTTGAATATTTCGAAGGAACAATCACTAAGAAAGAAGCTGTTAACAAGATCAAACAAAATACTCGGCACTATGCCAAACGACAAATTACATGGTTTAGAAAAGATGCAGAAATTGAATGGTTTGATCCTTCTGAATTAGATCGGATTGTTGAATTTATTGAGGAGAAAAACAAAACATAAACCCAAAACTATTCTTCGATAATCTTATTTCTGATAGCAGAAACCTTAGCCAATACTAAAATCAGGCTTTCTTCATTAACTTCAGCCGGTGAATGGATATCATTAAATGCTTTCTGGAGATTTTCGAATTCTACAATTAGAAATTTTATTTCATTGTCCTTTTTAGATTCATAAAGCAGCTGAATAAGAACTAGCAGATTGGCTTTCTGATCGTATATTTTTTTAAACATGACTTCAGTTCCTTTGTTTCTCCCTTTGCTTTTTACAAGCTCTATAGAGATATAAAGGCTTTCTATCCAACTACCGGCAAACATCTGAACAGCCAAATTGAGCCGCTTGTTCGTAAGCAAATACTCATTAGTTGCCCTATAAGCAACATCCATAATTTTTAATAATGAATCCTTATTGCCAACATTTTTTTCGAACCTGGCATCCGTAACCTTGTCAAAACTGGTTCCTGCATTCAGGCCATGAGCGAATTTACGGGAAACAACAAAGTATTTTATCAGGTCCTGATTCTGATCAAATAAGGATATATAGGCTAAGTCGGCAAGATACCCACCGTAGTTGAGCGCTTTCTGAGAAGAGGATGGGAACTCGTATCCTTTTTTGACAGGTCGCAGCAAAGTCCGGTCGTAATCTACCTTTGCCATCGAAAAGGTTTTCGTTATCTCCAACGGCGAAGGAACCTTGGTCATGAACTGTTGAAACGTTAGTTTGGATTTTTCATTAACAGGTGCATCTGCTGTTAGCTGGTCTTCCCGAATAGATTTAACGTCAGTACTACATCCGAAAACCGATAAAAAAAAGACAACGATCAATAGGTTTGACGTAAATTTTATCATAGCTTAAAATTCTGATTCCAATAACTAGCACATCATCTATCTGTTCCTGCCCGGATCCCCATTCTTCAATGAAATCACCCAAATAGGTTTCCTGTTTGTAGAAGTTGTTGGCATTTATTCTGTTTGGAAACTACACGGGTTACAAATCTAAACCATTTTTGATAAAAAGAAAATCAATTTTAAATTTATTTTAACAACGCAATTGTCTTTCAATTCTAATTGCCGGATTACTCTGTCTATTAAATAAACAAGTTTACTATCTTTATCACCTTGATAAATTAAGTTTGGAGGAATATACTATTAGATGGAATTAATAACCGAACAACCTTTATGGTATCTTATTTTCTGCATCTGCCTTGGAGCTGTTTATGCTTTTTTATTGTATCGAAAAGACACCTTATTTGCAGATGCTCCTACCTGGATGAAAAGAACAATGGCGACATTTCGCTTTTTAACAATAAGCTTCCTCAGCTTTCTGTTATTATCACCATTAATTAAAATACTTCTTAAAGAAGTAGAAAAACCTATTATCATAGTGGCGCAGGACAACTCTGAATCTATTTTAATTGGAAAAAACGCCGCTTTTTATAAAACAGAATATCCTGTTCAACTTAAGAAATTAATCAAAGAACTTGAAAATAAATATGATGTTAAAACCCTTTCTTTTGGTGATAAGATAAACGAAAGTCTGGAGTTCAACTACCAGGAAAAACAAACGAATATTTCAGCCCTGTTTGGTGAAATTTATAATCGGTATGCCAATCGTAATGTGGGTGCCATATTGCTTGCAAGCGATGGCTTGTATAATCAGGGATCCAATCCGTTGTACGCTGCAGACAATTTTAAAATTCCAATTTTTACCATTGCTCTTGGAGATACAAATATCCAAAAAGACATCATCTTAAAAAAGGTTAATTACAATAAAATTGCTTATTTCGGAAATGTATTTCCTATAGAAGTAACAGTAGATGCCAAGCAATGCAAAGGAGCTTCGGCGGTACTTACTGTACAACAGGATTCTGTAGTATTGTTCAGTAAAATAATTGATGTGAGTAATACTATTTTTCATACAACTATACCCATTTCTTTAGAGGCAAAAAGGAAAGGAATGCAGTATTATAAAGTTCAGATATCAACAATTGAAGGTGAGATAAGCAAAACCAACAACATAAAAGATATTTATATTGAGGTATTGGAGAGCAAACAAAAAATTCTTCTTTTAGCAAACGCACCTCATCCTGATATTGCAGCCATTAAACAATGCATCGAAAGCAATCAAAGTTATGAAGTAAAAGTATCGTTGCCCGATAAATTTGATGGTAACGTCAACAATTATAATTTAATAATTCTGCACCAGCTTCCATCTAAAAGCAATACTATAGCTACTATCTTAGCAAAAATTAAGGAAACAAAAAGTTCTGTTCTATATATTCTTGGAGATCAATCTTCATTACCTGCTTTCAACAATTTGGAAACAGGAATAAACATCAGCGACAATCAAAGTAAAACGAATGACGCACAAGCCTTTGTTTCAAACGATTTTTCCTTATTTACATTAAGCGATGAGTTGAGAAATAACATTGCTTTTTATCCTCCTCTTATAAGTCCTTTTGGCACTTATAAATTGAATAGTAATGGCTATGTTCTACTTAAACAACAAATAGGATCTGTTAAAACAGAGCAACCGCTTTTGTTGTTTAACGATAATGGTGGAAACAAAACAGCAGTGCTTGCAGGTGAGGGCATATGGAAATGGCGTTTACGTAATTATGCAGAAAAGAATAATCACGACGCGATAAATGAATTGATCACCAAGACAGTTCAATATCTGTCGGTGAAAGAAAACAAAAATCATTTTCGAATTTTGAGCAAAAACAATTTTATGGAAAATGAACCTGTTCTTTTAGATGCAGAAGTATATAATGATTCTTACGAATTAGTGAATACATCAGAGGTGAAAATTAAAATCACAAACAAGGATAAGAAAACGTTTCCCTTCACATTTAGCAAAACAGATAAGGCATACACACTAAGTGCCGGCTACTTCCCAATGGGAACATATACTTATCAGGCGGTTGCAAAATTAGCAGATAAAACATATACGAGTAATGGTATTTTTAGTGTTTCTCCTTTGCAAATAGAGTCTTCAGAGACCGTTGCAGATCATCATTTATTATATGCATTAGCCAAAAAATTCAATGGTGAGATGGTTTTTTCTAACGAGTTGGAAAAGCTATCAAAAATTCTTAATGATAGAGAAGATATAAGGTCGGTGTCTTATAGTCACAAAAGATTCAAAGAAATTATTAACATTAAATTGCTGTTTTTTTTAATACTTATAATGCTAACAGCAGAATGGTTTTTCAGAAAACATAATGGCGGGTATTGATTTCGATTTGAAAATTCGTTGATTCGTTAATTTGAAAAATATTTCTACTGCCAGAGTTCCTCCTCCTTTATCTTTCTCTTTAACTAGTAATGAGTGTTTCTCTATCCTACATTCAATAGAATCATTCAAAATAGAGATTAACGAATCGCCCAATCAACGAATTACCAAATTAATTTTTTTGTTTTTTAAACGTATAATTATTAAAAAAAAATAAACTAATCAAATTATAGAATCCATAATTTTCGCCATGTTTAATGATTTTAAATCGTATATGATTATTTTTAATTACCTGAAAATAAAAGCAATAAAACATTTATTTTAATGTTTTATTGCTTTTTTTAAACTTAAAGCTGTTCTTTGGCTTCTGTAAGCATTTTTGTAAACGTTCTTTCGTCCCGCCTAATCTTTATTCTTTTATTGTAATTAAATAATTTACCAATTTGTTATTTTATATTTTAAAGCAAAACATTCTATGAGCTTAAATGTATGTAAGTCCATTTCCTGTCTTTTATTAGCCGGAGCAGCCATTAATTTTACTCAAGCACAAAAACCTTTAGACAGCAATCAAAAAATCAATTACCTCATCTCTAAAATGACCATTGAAGAGAAAGTTGGGCAAATGACAAATTTAACTTTACAAACAGTTTGCAATGATGATGACAATCCTATAACTCTCGACTCTGTTAAGCTTCGTAAAGTTCTTGTCCAATATCATATAGGATCTATTCAAAATGCTATCAGCCACGCTTACTCCATTGAAGAATGGCATAAGATCACTCAAACTATTCAAAGAATTACTTTGAATGAAACGCGTTTAAAGATTCCTTCTTTGTATGCTATCGATGCTGTTCATGGAACTAACAATACTTTAAACTCCACTCTATTCCCACATAACCTTGGACTCGCCGCTACACGTAATCCTGAACTGGTAAGACTTTGTTCTGAAATTACAGCTAAAGAAGTAAGAGCTTCAGGCATACGCTTAAATTGGTCTCCCGTTTTAGATCTTGGAAGAGAACCTTTATGGCCAAGGTTTCCAGAGACCTTTGGAGAAGATGTATACATTGCTAAAACAATGGGAGTGGCTTCGATAAAAGGATATGAAGGTAAAAACATTAAGGATCCTATTAGTGTAGCATCTTGCATGAAGCATTACATAGGATACTCTGCTCCTGCAAGTGGAAAAGACAGATCTCCGGCCCATATTCCTGAAATAATGCTGAGAGAATATTATTTACCCTCTTTCCAAGCTGCGGTAAATGCAGGTTCACATACTTTAATGGTCAACTCGGGAGAGGTAAACGGAGTACCACTACATGCCAGTAAGTACTTATTGACTGATGTTCTAAGAACTGAATTAGGCTTTAAGGGAGTGGTTGTCAGCGATTGGGAAGATATAAAAAAATTGCATGACCGACATAAGGTGGCTATATCTTACAAGGATGCTGCAATGATTGCTGTAAATGCTGGATTGGATATGGTTATGGTACCTTATGATTTAAGCTTTTACAATGATCTGCTTGAATTGGTAAAAGAAGGCAAAGTAACTGTTGAAAGAATTGACGCTTCTGTAAGAAGAATACTTCAATTAAAATACGATCTGGGTTATTTTGACACACCTTATCTGGAACAAGAAGCCGTTAAAAATTTTGGTCTTCCTGAATACAAACAAACAGCTTTAGATGCCGCAAGAGAAAGTGTTATATTATTAAAAAACGAAAAAAACATTCTTCCTTTACCAAAAGGTAAAAAAATACTGGTAGTAGGTCCGGGCTCCAATTCCTTAACTTCTATACATGGCTGCTGGTCATACACATGGCAGGGAACGGAAGCAAAATATTTCCGCAAAGATGCGTTGACCATTTCAACAGCACTTAAGGCAAAATTAGGAGATGGGTATGTAACACAATTTGATGGAACCAATTTCATCAATAAAGATATTAATATTTCAGAAGCTGTAAAAGCAGCAAAGGATGCTGATTATATTGTTGTTTGTCTGGGCGAAGACGCTTATGCTGAAACGGTAGGAAATATAAATGATTTAGACCTTCCTGAAATACAGCAGAAACTGGTAAAAGAACTGGCAACTGTAGGCAAACCAATAATCATGGTATTAACCGAAGGACGACCAAGGATCATCCGGAAAATTGAACCTGATGTACAAGGGATCGTTTTAGCCAACTGGCCTGGTTCACAAGGAGCAGCAGCCATCGCCGATGTATTGTTTGGTGATTACAATCCTGATGGTAAACTGCCTTATACGTATCCGAGATTCAGTAGTGAAACGGTACCGTACGATCATAAATTATTAGAAGAAGCCGTCGAAGAAGTGATTCCAGTATACAAATATTCTTATCAGTGGAATCCTCAATATGAATTTGGACATGGCCTTAGCTATACCACCTTTGAATACAGTGATTTAAAATTTAATGCAGATAAGATTGCTGGCAATAAAACTATTAAAGTAACTGTTACAGTTAAAAACACAGGCAAAATAGCAGGTAAACATAGTGTTGAACTTTACAGTCGCGATTTGTTTGCTTCTATTACCCCTTCTGTAAAAAGACTGAGGAAATTCCAAAAGGTAACGCTTGCTCCCGGCGCTTCTCAAGCCGTTGAGTTCGAATTAAACAAAGATGATATGGCTTTTGTTAATGCAGATTTGAAAATAATTACTGAAGCGGGAGATTTTGAAGTAATAGTCGGCAACCTGAAAAAGATATTTTCATATTCAGAAAAATAAACAGAAATATAATTTGTCTTCAAAATAAATTAAGCAATCTTCAACCATATCCACTTGGTATATTTTTTAAATTATTCTCACCCACCCCTGCTGCAACGGCTAAATGCTTTGAATAAAGTTCAATAATTTAGTACACAAAGCACTATTGTTTCTTAATAAAAATACCACTTTTATCATTTTTTTTACTATCTTGCCTGCTTATCATGCCTACTTAAAATGAAATCAAAATACACTCTTATAATCTTATTAAGTATTTCAATTATAGGCATTTATTCCTGCAAACGCGAAGAGGAAGTGAAGCGTTGGGACACAAATATTCTTACTCCTTTGATTCATTCATCGTTAAGCATAAATAATCTGGTAGTTGATTCTCTTTTATCTAAAAATTCAGACAACTCATTAAGTATTGTTTACAAAAACTCTTTATACAAAGCTTCTATAGACACATTGTTTAAAATACCGGATACCTCTGCCACTAGTGTTGCTAAACTGGCAACACTAGTGTTAAGTGATCATACTGTTACGTATCCAATGTCTCTAGGGACTATTTTTACTCAATCAGGTAATGGAGCATATAATAGTCTCAATGGTGGTATGTGGCCTATTCCGGCCATCAACAATATTAAAGCCGGTCCTTTTAATGTTGACGCAGGAGCTTATTTTGAAACTATGACCCTTAATGAAGGATCCATGATTATTAAAATAGATAATCAATTGCCTGTTGACATTACAAACGTAATTTTTAAATTATCCAATCAATCTGACGGAAGTCTAATTGCGCAAGACACCTTCCCTATAATACCAACATTACAATCCCGGTCAGACACAATATCTCTTAATGGAAAAACCATAAATAGAAACCTTTTGGTTGATTTAATAAATATGGACACTCCTGGCTCTAATGGGCAATTTGTTAAAATTGACACCAGCAAAGCGATTATTATGACTTTAACTACAACAGGTCTAAAACCATCTTCTGCTACAGCTATTTTCCCTGCGCAAAATCTGATTGACACAGTCAAATCAATCACACTTGAATTATCTCCTGTTGAACTTGTACAAGTAAACCTGCGCCATGGGGACATATTCATGCAAGCCAATAGTACGTTACAAGATTCTGTGTACCTGACTTATGGAATTCCAAGTGCAACGAAAAATGGAGTTCCTTTTGTTAAAAAATTCACACTGCCGCCTGCTCCAAAAGGAGGAAACTCTTCGCTTAATCTTCAATTTGATTTTACCGGATATGACCTTGATATGACGGGGCAGTTCCATAATACTGTTAATACTATTTATACTTCAATTGTTGCACGTATTGATTCTACAGGAAAAATTAAAACTCTTGCCTTAACCGATAGCATTTATTTTAATGTAGCATTTAAAAACCTTTTACCAAATTATGCCAAGGGTTATTTAGGAAACCGAACGGTGAATGCCAAAGGTGAAGCTCCTGTTAAGCTTTTTAGTAAAATTTCAGGGGGTACCTTATCACTTCAAAATGTAATTTGTAGCCTGACCATTGAGAATAGGATTGGGATAGCAGGAAGTTTGCTTATCAATGATATAACAGCCATCAATAGCCGGACAAATCAATCAGTATCCTTAACAGGCAGTATTATTGGTACTCCACAGGCTATTGACAAACCCAAAGCCCCCCTTTCTTCATCTCCTGCCAATATTATACCTACTGTTGACTCAATTACTTTGGATAATTCCAATTCTAATATTAAGAAGATTATAGAAACAATGCCTGATAAATTGAATTATTCTTTATCCATTTCTATGAACCCTTTAGGCAATACCGGAAATACGGACTTTGTTTATTATGGAAGCAATATAGAAGCCAGTTTAAATATGCAAATCCCACTGGATCTTATTGCGAATAAACTGGAATTAAAAGATACCATTGATTTCGCATTTGGAAACTCAAGATCTTATGATAACATAACCGGAGGACAATTAACCTTACTGTCCGATAACGGCTTTCCATTTGATGCATTTGTTCAAATTTACTTGTTAGACAATAGCTTTAATAAAACGGATTCATTGATTTCATCCGGAAAGATAGACGCAGCATCTTTAAATTCTAACAACAAGGCTACTGTAAAGAAACGTTCGAAGCTCAATATTCCTATAAGTCAGAATAAAATTGAAAAGCTTAAGCAAGCCAAGAAGGTTTTAATTGTAGCCAATTTCTCCACCATTCCGGCCAATACCTCACTTAAAATTTATAGTGATTATGCTATCGATTTTAAATTGGTAGGTGATTTTAAATACAGTATTAATAGGTAGTGAATAATTTATATTAGGAAATAATAGCATCTAATTTCATTTTATGAATAAACTTATATTACCTGTGCTATTGATTATTGCCGGGGTTCAGGCAAAAGCGCAATTCACTACTATCTTTAAAGACACAGCCACTAATAATTCCATTGAACTTTTTACCAATTACAATGTTGGATCAAATGCGATAACAAATTCTTTTATCAATAAATTCTACCTTCAGAACTATATTAACGATAATTTAAAAAATAGTGTTTCAAAGAATTTGGATCCCATGAATAATGTTGGTGGTGATTTGAATTATGGTATAACCTATACCCGCTTTAAGAATGATTCCATTGGCTTATGGGGAATGAAAAATACAGGTTATTATGTGAGCTTAAAAAACAGGACACTTATTGATGGTCGTTTTTCCCGTGATTTCTTTAATGTATTTTTTGACGGAAACCAAAGCTACAAAGGGAAAACAGCCGACTTCAGTGATTTTAATTTTAATTCTTTAACCTATCAACAATTGGAATTCGGATTAATTAAGAAAATTGAAACCGATCAGAAACAATATGTCATTGGTGGTGGACTTTCCTTGTTGAACGGGCAAAGTCATACTTCTATCATTTCAAATAAATCGTCACTGTTTACACAACAGGATGGTGAATACATCGACTTTACCACAAATTCAACAATTAGCAGGTCTGATACATCGCAGAATAAGTTAGGCAAAACGAATGGCTTAGGTCTTTCTACTCATTTTTTTATATCCTATTCTTCTCCTGCCGGAAGTACATTAAAGCTGGAAGTATCTGATTTAGGATTCATCAGGTGGAATAAAGAATCAACCACTTTAAAATTAGATACCAGCTTCCATTTCGAAGGAATTGCAGTTAATAATATTTTCAACTTTGCTGATCCTGCATATTCTAACGTACCCTCTGACAGTGCCTATATTGCACGCTTTCTTAACCATGTGAAACAGGACTCTTACAATTCCTTTTTACCAGCTTTGATTGAACTTAGCTACGATAAAAAAATTAATAAATACACCTTCCTTTCAGGAATTAAATACAGGTTAAATGCCAATTATATTCCTTATTTATTTATGGGTTGCGCATACAATTTCAATCCACTGTTTTATGTTTCAGCAAACATAGGATACGGAGGATATACAAAGCTTAGCATAGGATTGGAGCTGGCAAAAAGATTTGCGTATGGTTTCACCTTGCTAACCGGATCTCAATTTATTTATGGATATCTGAGTCCGGCACAAGGAACAGCGCAAGGTGCTTATATTTCATTAGAGAAAAACTTTTAATCTACCTGCTTTATTTTATAAAGCCTATCATTCAACGAATTTTATAATGATCCATTTAATACCAAAAATACAGCATCTAACCTCTAACAACTTCTTTCTAATTGCAGGACCATGTGTTGTAGAAGGAGAAGATATAACTTTTGAGATTGCCCGTAAGGTAAAGTCCATTACTGATAAATTGGAGATTCCATTTATTTTTAAAGCGTCTTTCAAAAAAGCCAATCGCACCAGGTTAGATTCATTTACAGGTGTTGGAGATGAGAACGGTTTAGAAATAATTAAGGCTATTGGTAAAGAATTAAACATACCAACCATTACAGACATTCACGAAAGTATCGATGCTGCCTTAGCAGCTCAATATGTAGACATATTACAAATTCCTGCCTTTCTATGCAGGCAAACCGAACTTCTTGTTGCAGCAGCTCAAACAGGCAAAGTGATTAATGTAAAAAAAGGACAATTCCTTGCTCCCGAATCTATGAAGTTTGCCGTTAATAAAATAAGAGAATCAGGAAATGACCTCATCATGCTTACTGAAAGGGGAACCATGTTGGGCTATCAGGACATCGTTGTGGATTACCGAGGGATTCCTGAAATGCAAAAAAATAAAGTGCCGGTAGTAATGGACATCACACATTCTTTGCAACAACCCAATCAATCTTCCGGAGTAACCGGTGGAAAACCAGAGTTAATCGGTACCATTGCTAAAGCTGCTATAGCCGTTGGAGCTGACGGTATTTTTGTGGAAACGCATCCAAATCCTGCTATTGCAAAATCTGACGGAGCCAATATGTTGCATCTGGACCATCTTGAAGAGCTGCTGGTGAAGCTTATTAAGGTCAGGAAGGCAGTAACCTCATCCTAAAGAGGCTTTCCCTTGAATCTACTTAACCCAATAGCTAAAGAACACCTCTTTGTTGTATGAATCCATGGCCTCTACAAGGATTTGTCCATTGGCAAAATAACTAAGCTTAAACAAACCCGACTGGCTTTTGTAAAAAAGCAGGTCCTCTTTCTCTTTGACCTTTGAGTGAAAACTTCCTGCCCCGCTTATGATATGATAAAGATTCCCATGTTTGCTGAATTGTAAGTTGTGGTCGTGACCAGAAACATAAATGATATTCTTGTGTTTATCAATAACCTCCATTAATTCCCTCTTCATTTTTTTGTAACGCGGTTGTGGAATATCCTGCATGAAAAATCTGTTCAACCCTAACAATCCCAAAACCTGTAAAGGCGTATAATTAATTAGAAAGCGCCAAGGCTGCCTTGCATTACTGTGCCTTCCGTTAGAAAATAAAGGATGATGCGCAGCGAGAAGCACCCTTTCGTTATTCTTATCAGCAACAGTTAAAAGGCTGTCCAGTTGCCTATAAAACCTTTCTTTTGTTGATCTTTTATTCTTGCCTTTATCAGTTCCAACGGGATGAAAAAATTGTTGTTGCAACCACCATTGTGTATCTATTATAACCAGGCGCAAGCTTTCTTTTAATTGGATGGAAACTGGTCCGGGTCCTGCTTCTTTAGGAAAAAAAGCTTCTTCATTTTTGTTTGCAATAGAGGTATTTTTCTTCAAATAATTTTCCATGAAAACAGCCTCATCCTTAATCCATTGCTTCCCATTCCACTTGCATTTGTTCCAGTCGTGATTGCCTGGTACCATAAAAACATTGCCTTTATATTCCTTGAAAATTTCCAGTTGAGAGACCATTTTCTTTTGAGGTATAGTAACTACCTCAGGATGATTTGCATCAATTGAAAGCCCATTGGGATAAACATTATCTCCTAAAAAAACGACCGTGCTATTGGGTGTTTTTTCGATTTCTGATTTTAGCAATTGAATAGCCGGAGAGGCAAGCGTGTCTTTACCTGTATCGCCAATTAAGAAAACGGTGTGAATGGCTGAAACTTGGCAAAAAATCGATTTTCCAATGCACAATAAAACAATTGACAATAAACGTCTTTTCATAAAACTCCTATATTGTTACAATGTAAATAATCTCTGCTTAATGCTATGCATTTTGAAAAATTTCATCAAGAAAATCAAAGCAATTAATAAAATGCTACCTTTACCAACGAAAAATTTTTAGATACAATTGACGGATAAAACCTTTCCTAAAATACATTTCGGCAAATAAAAATTCTTCTTTCACACTTTAGGAAACCTTTCACACCAATATTTAATATACGCAAAAATGATAATCTTAACTTTCTTTGTTCTGCATTGGTTCTTGTCGCTATTTACCCAAACATTTTATTTACACAGGTATTCATCACATAAGATGTTTACGATGTCTAAATTCTGGGAACGCTTTTTTTATATATTGAGCTTTATAATGCAAGGCTCCTCCTTTTTAAATCCTCGTGCGTATGCTATTATGCATCGTATGCATCATGCATACAGCGATACTGAAAAAGATCCACATTCTCCTCATTTTTTTAAAGATGTATTTCAGATGATGTGGCAAACTAAAAAAATATATGTTGATTTCGTTGATCATAAAATAGAACCTGAAAAAGCTTTTAGAGGAAATTATCCGATCTGGCCAATCATGGACAAAATTACTAATAGTTGGAAGGTCCGTGTTGCATTTGGGTCATTGTATGTCGCGTTCTACGTTGCCTTTGCAACACACTGGTGGATGTTTTTACTGTTGCCAATTCATTTTCTTATCAGCCCGGTTCATGGAGCAGTAGTGAACTGGTGCGGTCATAAATATGGATATTCCAATTTCGATAACAGTGACAAAAGCAAAAATACTTTCTTTTGGGATTTTCTAATGCTTGGTGAGCTTTTTCAAAACAACCATCATAAACATGCCAACAGTTTAAATTTCGCTAAAAAATGGTATGAATTTGACCCTTCCTATCCTGTAATAAAACTATTAAGTTATACAGGCATTATAAAAATTCGCAGAGAACATTAGAGAATAATTTAAAAATAAAAAAACGGAAGCAAACCTTCCGTTTTTTTGTGTCAACTATTTTTCTTAATCGAGGCTTAACAATGATTATGCATTATTAATTGAATTAACATACCCATTACCACCACCGCAGTGTGAATATCCACGGTATCTGAGTTTCTTAATCTTCACACCATTAGAAATCAAACCAACCGCAGAACTTGTCGCGTACACAGCATGAGAAAAAAAGTTTCTTTTAAAACTGTTATATTTGCTTATTGTCCTAAAAACACAACTATTTGATAAATTAATTCATCGACAATTTATGTTTACAATTTTTCGGTTAATCATTTCAATTGTTGTTTTTTTAATTTCATTGCTAGCCGTATTCAGAGCTCCAACAAATTTTTGCTGGAAGATATCAATTCTTCTTACAGAATATAGTTATGTTTTTATCATCCTCTTTTCTTTACCTCTTTTTTCCCATTGGTGGCTTTCAAAATCAGGAGTAGCTTCTGCCATTTTTTCTCTTATTGCTTTGGGTTTTGCCATATCTCCTTTACTGCGCGCCATCCCTGTAATTAACAACCTTCCTGATCAGGTAAAAAATGCTTTTGCAATAGAGCCGTCTTTAATCATTTCGAAAAATAATTTTAGACGGTATCCTTTTGTATTTTATGATTCTATTTTGGGAATCAACAAACCTCCAATCACACTAGAAAAATTATGCTATAAAAAAACAAGTGAAACAACGGAAACAGCCTTGGATTTAAATTTTTATCATTCAGTTTCTAAAGACAGAAAATCTCCCTGCATACTTGTTATTCATGGCGGTGGCTGGAATGGCGGAGATAAGGAACAACTATCTGCACTTAACTTTTACCTTGCTGGTCAGGGCTATTCTGTTGCATCTATCGAATACAGACTGGCGCCCAAAAATGTATTTCCTGCACCTGTTGAAGATACTAAGGATGCTATAAAATATATAAAGGATCATTCTGAAAGGTTAAAAGTAGATACTTCAAATCTTATTTTATTAGGCAGGTCGGCCGGAGGACAAATAGCCTTATTAACTGCATATATATCAAACGATCCGTCTATCAAAGGTGTTATTTCTTTCTATGCGCCTGCAGATATGGTATGGGGATATTCGATGCCGGGAAATCCATTGATACTGGATTCTCGTTTGGTAATGGAACAGTATTTAGGCGGTACATATAACAAAGTACCTCAAGTTTTTAAAGCATCTTCACCCAATGAATTTGTTAGCAAAAATTGTCCTCCCACCCTACTCATTCATGGCATTAGAGACGAAATGGTATCTTATGAACATAGTCGGAGATTAGATTTGTTATTAGAAACAGCCGGAGTAAAACATTTATTAGTTACTTTACCATGGGCAACGCATGGATGCGATTATAATTTCAATGGACCTAGCGGACAAATCAGTACCTTTGCAATTGAACGATTTATAGCTTCGGTTACTAAACAATAATCAAATAGCAATTACAAAAATAATCGATCATTAATTATATCTGTGAGGAACATCTTCATCTTCTGATATCAGGTCTTCTTTCTTTTTGTTGAAATTAAATAACCCTTTAATCTTACTAAATATGCCCTCTGATTTTGTAGCTATGAGATTGGATGCTACGTTTTGACCAATATATGCCAATATTGATTTCACAATTCCAACTTTGTTCCCGGATAAGAATCTATTAGTTAATAATTGCAGCCCCATAGTAAGACCCTTTACCAACAAAGCTTTGTCATTCCTTTTGGCAAAAAGATCTTTAGACAGACTTATCAAAAGATTTACGGGTTTCAGACTTTCCATAATCTCTTTCATGTCTCTTTTCAAGAGTTCTTCTTGTTCAGTTTTCAAAGCACTAAGACGAGCGTACTCTTGCCGTAATTGTGTTATGTTTTCTATTTTACGCATCGCATTTATCCTCCATACAAAATTGTTTAACGAACATATTTAATAAAGGCATTTTTACTAATTTATCCTTAACTATCAATAAAATAACAACCAGTAAAAGATAAAAACCTGCTACAATGAGAAAACCTGAATATGCATTGCCCATCTGTTGGGATATGAGCAATGCAACACCAAAACTTACAAATAATAAAAAAAACAACCCGATTACTACCAATAAAGCATAGGAAATCAATCCCGATAATATAGATGAACCTTTGTCTGATACTTTCAATACAGCTATGTCATATCTTGTATTTAAGTACTCTTTTAAATGTTCAAGAGCATTTTCTACTTTTGTATTTTCCACTATCATATTCAATTTATTGATAATTATTAAAAACCAGAGGCTGTCCAAAAGTTTAGCTGTCATACTAAACTTATACTTTTGGGACAGCCTCTTTTGTGAGAATTTACGACTGAGTTTGTTCAGAATATCTTTCGGCTTCTGATTTAACCCGGTCAGCAACATCTTTAGCTTGATCAGCCATACTATTGGCTCTATCATACATTTTATTTTTTAATTCGGATACAGAATCCATTCCTTCTTCAGCTTTTTCTTTAACCATATCAGCAAGTTTGCCTGCTGATTCAGAAAGTTTTCTTCTTGTTTCTGATCCTTTATCCGGGGCGAATAGAATACCAAGTACTGCTCCGGCTGCTGCTCCGGCTAAAAGGGCGATTAATGTTTTTCCACTATTGTTCATGATGTTAAGTTTTTAAGTTAAGATTGATTTTGTTTATTGTTTAGTTAATTAAGAATGTTGTTTATTTTTTTTAAATTTATCATGACCTGTTCCATTATGGTCCTGACTTACTTTTTGATAGAGTTTTTCTTTAAAATCGGACATCGTGTCTTTTCCTTTTTCTTCAAGAGTATCAGTAGTATCTTCTACTGATTTCGAAAGTTTACCCATCATTTTTGCTCCTTTTCCGGAAGCAAAAAAAATCCCCAAAGCGGTACCGGCAAATGCCCCTGTGAGTAGTGCCAGAATAGTTTTAGTGTTATTGCTCATGATTTAAATTTTTAATTACTGATTGATGTTTATAATTCCTTATTATTTGCTTGTCCTAATGACACTTAAAATACTCAAAACTAATAGGATTGAAGTTCGTTAATAATATTAATAATTTCTTCTCTTCTTCTTCCCGATTTATTCTGAAGCCTGCCTACTAATACATCTTCTTTACCATCGACCTGAAGAAAATCATTATCTGTTAACTCCGTGAATTTCAGTTTTAGTTTCCCTTTAAACTCATCCCAGTTTCCAATTATTTGTATAGTCTCCATTTTTTTGTTTTTTTAATTCGACTTAAACTAATATTCCAACAGCAAACTCTTTATTACTTGGTTAAACCTATTCTGTTAATGATATCTATAACCTCATCTTCTTGGTGTCCTAATTTCTTTTGAAGCCTTTTTACCAAACGCTCTTCTTTGCCTTCAACATAAAATAGATCATTATCCGTCAAATGTTTGAAATTGTGCTTTAATTTTTTTCTTAAAATATCCCAGTCTCCGTTAATATTTAAAGCATTCATATAGTTTAGATTTTTAATAATGTAACAGTTTTATTAAAAAATACATTTATGTATACCGGAGACATAGAAAAAACCCTGCCATCAAATAATTAAACTTATTGTTGAAAAATTATTACATTAAAACCTCTCACTGTCCGATATTAGAAAGGATTTAAAAAGAAATATCATTAGTAGAGAAAGAGAAAACCAAGCGGATTAAATTCCACAAAACGTGTATTTTTTTTCTTTAAATGCAGATTATAAGATTCCCAGTACTTTTACAAAAATCCGGGATGAATTCTATTGTAAACAAAAGCAGTAACAACAACAGCAAGCAGCACTAAAACCATTACAATTGCTAAGATCCTGACTTGCCTTACTAAGTTCTTTAATTTTACATTTTCGACAAGATTATTTATTGCATTTTGTGTTCGTATAAATGCATTCTCATTTTTTACAATATAGTCGAATGCGCCAAAATTTAACGAATTTATAGCCACCTCAATCTTATCCTGGCCGGACAGCATAATTACCTTAGTACCCGGGTTGATTTTCTTTATTTTTTTTAACGTTTCAATACCATTAATAGCATTCCTGTCAACACCGTTTAAATAGTAATCTAAAACAATTATATCAGGCTTGTCCGCCATATTAAGCAAACATTCGCCTCCACTGGCATATCCCTTAATATTGGCATCATAATACTTTGAGTTCTGCAATGTATGTTCCAACATTTTTAAGTACGTTGGATCATCATCTACTAAAAACAGAGTGATTTTTGGTTTTGATATCATTGGTTTATACATTTTGAATACTGTTATTACATACCTATTGAAAATACAAAATCCTACCTTTTATCTATTCCTTTGTTCGCAAATCTTATTTATAGTTTCGTATAAGGTTTCAACAACAAGTGCATTTTTACTTATGTATTCCGAAGCGCCTGCTTTCATAACATCCAATGCTACCTGAACATCGTTTTGTGAAGTAAGAATGATAACAGGGATATTTGGTTGTTTACTTTTTATATTTTTTAATGCTTCCAGCCCATTCATCCCTGGCAGATAATAATCCAGTATGATACAATCAGGGTTTACGTATAAATTTTCCAATGCCTCTTCAGCAGTTTCATAAATAGTAAATCTATAATTAGCAATATCCTGTAATTTATAGTCAAGCATCATAGAATAAATCTCACTGTCTTCAACAAGAAAAATTCTTAATTTTTTTTCAGATGACATATTCATATGTATATATTTTGTTTTTTATGGCCATATGGAATTCGCATCCGCCTCAGGCGGATTCATCACTTGTTGGTATGCCTTTGCTTATGCTTCATTTCAAATAGGTTATAGGATTTTTATAATTAGAAGAAATCACCAATATATAGTATCGTTAATAATAAAATACCTTGCCATTTTTATTGAATTGGTCTTCAGCATTCTTATTCAATTTGATTTAATAAAGAATGATTAAAAATACCGATTAAACCAGCTTAAAAGAAAACAATATTTCCCCAATAAAGGAAATGTATTACCCATATTTTAATTTGAATTTACTTTTGCCTTGGTTTATTATGAACATAATAAAAATTAAAAAGCTTTTAGGCGAAGGGTTCATCTGTAGGTAATTTGTTTTTTAATGGTCAGATGGAATAAGCTATCCGCCTAAGGCGGATTCATCGATTTATTGTATGTTTCTACTTATGGCTATTTCCTATAAACTAAATCTAAATTCAATCTTTTGCATTGTTTTAGATACAGCATTTATGAATTATTATCAATTGTTAAATAATACAATAAATGAGTATTGAAGATAAAAAATTTAAGACACTACTTGAATCTGCACCAGATGCCATTATTTTAATGAACCATCTAGGAAATATTGTAGAATGGAATTACAAAGCAGAAGAATTATTTGGGTGGAAAAGAGAAGAAGTGATAGATCATAAATTGATTACTGTAATAATACCTGAAAAACATAGAGAAGCATACAACAGAGGACTGGCACATTTTTTAAAAACAGGAAAAGGTCTGGTGTTGAATAAACAAATGGAATTATCTGCTCTAAAAAAAGACACGGGTGAATTCCCAATAGAGTTAACTATATCTTCTATTGCAATCAGTGATCAGTCTTTATTTATAGGTTTTATAAGAGATATTACAAAGCGCAAAAAAATTGAACAAAACCAAGTTGAGCTTTTACAGAAATTAGAAAAGAAAAACAAAGAATTAAATGATTTTGCATACATCGTATCGCATGATTTAAAGGCTCCATTAAGAGCTATTGGATCACTTACGAATTGGTTGATGAACGATTATGGTGAAAAGTTCGATAAGGAAGGCAAACAATATATTCAATTATTAATTGGGAGAGTAACCCGAATGGATAATTTAATAGACGGTATTTTACAATATTCCAGAATAGGAAAAGTTAAAGAAAGCGAACAGGAAATAAACCTCAATTCATTATTAAAAGAAGTTATTGATTCGTTAGCTCCTTCTTCCAATATAGAAATAACCTTTGACAATAACTTACCAACCATAGAAATTGGAAAAATTTCTATGGTACAAATATTTCAAAACTTAATAAGTAATGCGATAAACTATATGGATAAGCCAAAGGGCAAAATCAACATTGGATCTATTGAAGAAGAAAATCATTGGAAATTTTATGTAAAAGACAATGGACCGGGAATTGAAGAAAAGTATTTTGAAAAAATATTTCAAATATTTCAATCTCTAATGGCGCGAGATCAAAAGGAAAGTACTGGTATTGGCCTTGCTATAGTAAAAAAGACAGTAGAATCATACAATGGAACAGTATGGGTAGAATCGAAAGTTGGAGAAGGAACTACTTTTTATTTTACATTGCCTAAAAGCCCTATCTCAGATTCCGTGCATCTGGATTTCGCCTATGAACAAACAAACTAATTATGAAATGAGCATGATTGGGAATTTCCAAAAGAAGATAAATAATAAATGCGAATTCCATCTGACCATTAAAAAACAAGTTACATACAGATGAAAACAAAAGAACCCATATTGTTGGTTGAAGATGATATCGTTGACCAAATGACCATCCAACGGGCACTAAAAGACATTCAGGTTACCAACCCACTTTTTATTGTTAATAATGGAGAAGATGCTTTAGCATTTTTAAAAAGCAATAGATCTTCTCCCATCTGGATTATTTTATTGGATTTAAATATGCCTAAAATGAACGGCATAGAATTTTTAAGAATAATTAAAAAGGATAAGCTTTATAAAAAAACACCTGTGATCGTTTTAACAACCTCTAAAGAGGAAAGTGACATCATTGAAAGTTATAATTTGGGAGTGGCCGGTTATATGATTAAACCGGTTGATTATCCTAAGTATGTAGAGGTTGTTAAAACAATAAACTCTTACTGGAATTTAAGTGAAAGGCCTGTCCTATAATATTTTTTTAAAATGAAAAAAATAAAAATTTTATTAGTTGAAGATAATAAGTTTGATCAGATGGCTTTCATACGGTTTATGAAAGAAAATGATCGCTACGAGTATTCTATTGCAGAGTCTGTTGCTAAAGCCGGGCAATTATTAAAATCAGAAAAATTTGATGCCATTGTTACAGATCATCAATTAGGTGATGGAACTGCATATGACATAATAACTTCAAAAGTGAATGCTCCAATTATTGTTACCACAGGGAAAGGCAATGAAGAGATTGCAGTTAGGGTAATGAAATTAGGAGCAAAAGATTACCTCATTAAAGATATGGAAGGCAATTACCTGAAGGTATTACCCGTAATTATAGAAAATGCAATTAAGCATAAACAGGATGAAGAAAATCTACTCAAATTTGCCGGCATTGTTGAATCCATGGATGATGCGATTATATATTGTTCTTTAGACGGAAATGTTGTTAGCTGGAACCCTGGCGCAGAAAAAATATTTGGTTATTCTGCCAGCGAAATTATAAACATTCCCATTTCAATACTTTTCCCGCCAGATAAGATTAATGAAGCATTAGAGATAACAGAAAGAGTTAAAGGAGGAGAACATATTGAACATTTCGAAACAGTATGTTCTAAAAAAGATCAGACGAACATCCAGATTTCTTATTCAGCCTCTCCCATTAAAGATGTTAATGATATTATCATAGGAATCTCAATAATTGCTATTGAGATTACGGAAAGAAAAAAAATACAGGATACTATTTTTGAAAAGGAAGAGCTTTATCGTTCGGTTGTAGAAAGTTTATCTGAAGGATTGATAATTACCAACAATGATGGAAAAATTCTTTTTGTAAATTCTAAAATGGAGGAATTAACAAAGTATACTAAAGAAGAGATGGTAGGGCAAATTGGTCAAGAATTATTATTTCCCGGACCATTGTATGAAATGCAAAAAGAATTAATAGAAAGCAAACAAACCAAAGTTTCAAAAAAAATCGATGTATTGGTTAATCGTAAAGATGAAGGTACATTTCTGGGAAATATCAACCTAACGCCCTATTATAATAATAAAGGAGAAATCATCGGAATTGTAGGAGCTGTTGCTGACATTACCATCAGCAATAGAGAAGAAGAATTGGAAAGTCTGCTTATTGCCGCAACCAAATCTTATAATGCAGTAAAAATTACTGATAAAAATGGCAAAATAGAATGGGGAAATGATGGATTTACAAAACTTTCAGGGTACACATTACACGATGTTAAAGGTACGCATGGTGAAGTCCTGATGAAAACTGACAAATCAGGTATTTCTCAACAAATGAGGGTTTACGAAACCATTCAAAAGGAAAAGAAACCTCTTTCATATGAAAACAAAAATTACACGAAAGAAGGAAATGAATATTGGGTTATTACAACGCTTACTCCTGTATTAAATGAAGTGGGAGAAGTAGAAAGAGTCATTGCGATAGATTCAGATATTACTTTAAGAAAACAAATAGAAGAAAAACTTATTGTTGCCAACAAAATCGCCGAACACTCTATTATTAAAGGTAACAAAGCTCTTTATGAAATGAGAAAGGCGAAGAAGCAAGTGGAAGCTTCAGCTAAAGCGAAGGAGCAATTTCTCGCCAATATGAGTCACGAAATTCGTACACCTATGAATGGAATTATCGGACTTACAGGAGTGCTTTTAAATACAACTTTAACACCGGCTCAAAAAGAATATCTTACTGCCATTAAAACGTCGGGTGATACTTTGTTAGTAGTTATTAACGACATTTTAGATCTTTCCAAAATGGAGGCGGGCAAAATGACTTTCGAGAAAATTCCTTTTAACATATCTTCTATTACCAATTCCATTACCGATCTTTTCTATCCGAAAGCAAAAGATAAAAACGTAGAAATTAAGAAGCATATTGATGAAAATATTCCTCAACCATTGCTTGGTGATCCATCGCGATTAAATCAAATACTCATGAATTTAATGAGCAATGCGGTAAAGTTTACTCAAAAAGGAGAGGTTGTTTTAAACGTACATCTCAAAGAAGAAAACGAAGACAATGTTACTTTAGAGTTTAGTGTGACGGATACAGGAAGAGGAATTCCTAAAGATAAAATCAATTCTTTATTCCTTGATTTTACACAGGCAGGTGCAGAAATCGCTCGTAAATTCGGGGGTACAGGACTGGGTCTTGCTATTACGAAACGGCTGGTAGAACTGCAAGGCGGAGAAATAAATGTACAAAGCAAAGTGAAAGAAGGCAGCACTTTTACCTTTTTCCTGAATTTCAAAAAATGTTTAGATGCTGACCCTGTAACCGAACTTTTAAACAAAGAAGAAGGGCTTGCACCTGTTGAATTAGTTAAAGCAAGGATTCTCTTGGTGGAAGACAATCCTGTAAACCAACTATTAGCAGAAAAACTACTAAGCGATTGGGGCTGCGTTGTAGACGTAGCAGATAATGGAAGAATCGCTATTGAGAAATTAAATCACAAAGAGTACGATTTAGTTTTAATGGATATTAAGATGCCTGAAATGGATGGGCATGAGACAACTGAATATATAAGAAAGAAAATGCCTGCTCCTGTTTGCAGCATACCCATATTAGCAGCTACGGCACATGCTGCAACATGGGAAGCAGAAAAATGTATCGAAGTAGGCATGAACGACTACATTTCAAAACCTTTTGATGTTAAAGAATTAAGCTATAAAATAGCTAAACTTCTGCGAGAAAAATCACAGAAAATGAAAAAGTCAGATCCTGTTATCCAAAAAGAAAAAATGTTATTATTAGAAATGCCAAGTAGTGGCAAGGTTACAGACTTAACTTATTTGAAAAGCATTTCGAGGGGCAATGATGAATTTGTAAAAAAAATGATTAATTCCATTATAACCCAGGTTTCAGAAGATCTTGAAAAAATGCAAAAGTTAGCTGTTGATAATGATTGGGAAGCACTTTCGTTTACTGTTCATAAGACGAAACCATCCTTCCACTTTGTAGGAATTAAGTCGGTACAGGATGGCATTACAGCTATTGAGCAATATGCAAAAGAGAAGATTCATCTAGAGACATTGCCTGATCTTATATCAAGTGTAACTGCAATTTTTGAAAAAGCAAAAAAAGAATTAGTTGTTGACTTAGAAGATTTAGAAACTAACAAAATTCACGGGTAATAATAACGGCATAGTTTTAATAAGTATAATAGTTTTAACACTAAAAATAGAAGGAGGATAAATTATGAAAATATTAGTTGTAGATGATGATCCAATTTTGTTAGAGGCTATCTCTTTTAATCTGAAGGAAGATGGTTATGATGTGATTACTGCTGATGATGGGTTCAAGGCTTTAGACATCATTCAGAAACAAGAGCATTTAGACTTAATTATTAGTGATATTATGATGCCTAATATGTCAGGATTAGGACTGTTGAGTTTGCTTAAAAAGTTTTATTTTGATAAAGTACCTGTCATTCTTATTTCCTCATTAGATAAAGGAGATGTTGTTCTATCAGCCATGAAATTAGGCGCTCATGATTTTATTGTAAAGCCTTTTAACATTGAGGAATTATCTTTAAGAGTTAAGAAGCTTGCCACTAAAAATGAAAGCATAACTAAATAAGGTTTAATTTAAAACAATGCCTTCACTTAATCTGGTATTATATAATCTTTCGGGGAATATGAAATTATCTCTGGAGAAGAAGATAATCGGTGGATTGGGAATTTCTATTCTATTAATTGCATTTATGACATTTGCTTCCTTTAGGGAAGTGTCGTATTTTAATGTTCAAACGAAATACCTTTTTTATATATTATCCGGCACTTCGCTCATCATACTTATCAGTATTTTTTTTACTTTAAAAAGAGATATCGTCGGATATAGAAGCATTGGACAACAATTGAAATCAAGTCAGGAGCTTTTACAACAATATATGGATTCTGCAAATGAGCTTGTGCAGAGTGTTGCCCAAGATGGTAGTTTTATAACTGTAAATAAGTCCTGGCTCAAAACGTTAGGATATAGTGATGAGGATGTAAAAGATTTGAAAATATTTGAAATTATTGCACCTGAATCTCAAGATACATTTTCTAATATATTTCAAAAACTATGTGATGGACAAGAGTTTCAAAGCTTTGAAATAACCTATATAGCGAAAGACGGAAAGAGAGTAATTCTGGAAGGTAATTCAATATGTATGGTTCAACAAGGAAAGCTTGCTCATACACGTTCCTTTTTTCGCGATATAACTGACCGTAGAAATGTTGAACTGGAATTAAAAAAGTTAAATGAAGATCTTGAAATCCGTGTAAAAGAAAAAACTTTAGAACTTGAACATACCAACGCTCAACTTCAGAAAGAAATTACCGAACATAAACAAATAGAAAAACAACTACGCCATCTTTCCGCACGTTTGCAGCATGTACGTGAAGAAGAGAGAACGCGCATTGCCAGAGAAATACATGATGAGCTGGGACAACAATTAACAGGCGTAAAAATGGATCTTTCCTGGCTATTCAAAAAAATTGACAAAGAACAACCTAAGGAATTAGAAGATAAAGTAACAGCATTATTGAAATTAATAGATAATACCATTAAAACCGTTAGAAAAATATCTACCGAATTACGCCCCGGAATATTAGATGATTTAGGCTTAATAGCCGCTATTGAATGGCAATGCAACGAATTCGAAAAACGACATGGTATTAAATGTGTTTTTACAACCACAATAGACGATTTAGATTTCGGGACTATTGTATCAACTGAAGTTTTTCGAATCGTTCAAGAGACCCTTACGAATGTTGTCCGTCATTCAAATGCAACATGTGTAGAAATTAAAATGAAAATAAGTAATGGCAATCTATTAATTGAACTATCAGATAATGGAAAAGGAATTACCGTGGATGAAATTAACAATAACAAATCTTTGGGCCTGTTAGGAATAGGTGAACGCACCAAAATATTAGGCGGAACATTTTCTATAAAAGGAGAGCCGGGAAAGGGAACAATGGTAACTTTACACATTCCGTTTGCAGAAAATGTTAGTTAGTTTTATTGTGCATTTTAACTATCTTTATGCTTCTTTTAATTAAACAACCAGTATGATACGAATCCTTATTACTGATGATCATACTGTTGTAAGGGAAGGTTTAAAACGAATCTTAAAAGATGAATTCCCTGATTCAATTTTTGGTGAAGCCACAAGTGGAAATGAAGCTCTTGAGAAAACGAGGGCTGAAGCATGGGACGTTATCATACTTGATATTTCAATGTCGGGAAGGAATGGACTTGAAGTATTAAAACAAATGCGGACAGAAAATATAAAAAGCCCGGTTTTAATATTGAGCATGCATCCCGAAGACCAGTATGCTGTCAGAGTTTTAAAAGCCGGCGCTTCCGGTTATTTAACAAAAGACAGCGCTTCTGACGAATTGGTTACAGCTGTGAAACGTATTATTTCAGGTCGTAAATACATTACTCTTTCTTTAGCAGAGAAACTGGCGAATGATTTAGAAACCGATATAGACAAACCTATTCACGAATTAATTTCTGATCGTGAATTTCAGGTTTTAAGTCTTATAGCCTCCGGTAAAACTGTTTCTGAAATTGCCGTTGAACTCTCATTAAGTGTCCCTACCATCAGCACCTATCGCTCTCGTCTCCTCGAAAAAATGAATATGAAAACGAATGCAGAATTAACACATTATGCCATTCAACAAGGATTAGCAAAATAATTCATTTAGATGCTTTTTTTACAAGAGAACTTGCATCAGTAATCAATGCAGGACCGGTTAAGTCATCAAAATAATACGTATCTGAAGTTGAAGAGTTTGGTGCAAATAGTAAAATGAGCTGATCAATATCTACAGAATTCACCTGGCTTTCCTTTGGTGTATGTGAAAAAGAAAAGGTGAGCTCCTCCCAGGAATCTTGAACAGTAGTAACAGCATTGTATACACTGTGAATACCAACAGGATAAGAATTTTCACCTCGTTTACCTAATTGTAATTCTACCTTCGTTCCAACAGGGGCTTTAGTAAAAACCTTCATTTTAATTTTAGGCGCCTTTTCATCTGTTGAAGCATAAAAAGAAACATCAGACAATTTACGTTTTGGATACATCCTGATAGAAGCATACGACGTTCCACTTACTCTTGTATACTTAGCGCACATAGGACTGTTATTGACATTTCCCGGTCCCGGATTTTTAAATGCCGTATCCAACGCTCCATTTTTTGATCCGTACGTTACAAACTTTTTTCCACTATAATCATCATAGTTTTGCTGTGCGAATGATAGTCCGGAAGTAAGTAATAATGACGATACTAATACCAGATTCTTTTTCATGATAATGAAGTTTAGACTTATATTATTTTGTTATTTTCTTTGCAGGTTTTTTTTCAGGAGCCGCAGCTACTGTACTTAAATCTGGTCCTGTAACATCATCAAAATAGTACACATCATTATTTGAAGAATTTGGAGAAAACATGAGTATAATCTGATCAATTTCTGTTGCTGCAGTTGTACTTCCTTTTGGTATTTCAGCAAAATTAAATGTCAACTCTTCCCAAGCATTTTGAACTGTTGTGTTAGTTTGGTAGGCGCTGTGCACACCTGTAGGATAAGTTTCTCCTTTTCTGCCAAACTGAACTTCAACCCTTGTTCCAATTGGCGCTTTAGTATATACTTTCATTTTAATTTTAGGCGGCACTCCTATATAAGTAGCATATGGACTTACGTCAACCAATTTATTTTTTGTATTCATTTTAATTGAACCGTAAGGAATTCCTTTAGGTCGTGTGTATTTAGCGCAATCTTTGCTTGAATTTATATCACTAGGTCGAGGATTTTTAGCCTTAATATCAATGACACCATTTACAGGGCCAAGAAACTGAACACTCATTCCATCAAAATCATCATATACTTGTTGACCGAATGAGAATCCAGATAGAACCATCATGGAAGAAAAAAATAAAATTGTCTTTTTCATATGTATTGTTTTTTATAATGGATGAGATTGATTTTTTATAAACTTTAACCTTCAAAAAACCTGCCGTTATTTTTTATTCTATAAAATAATTAAAAAAAACGGACCATTTTATTACTTCATTTCTTCTTCCGTAAGATGCTTTAAAACTTTGGCTTCAATGTAAAATATTATTTCTTCAGCAATATTTTTAGATTGATCACCTATTCTTTCCAATTTTTTAATAATTGAAAGAACGTAGAGTCCTTGCTCTATCAGATCTTTATTATTAATTATATAATCTGCAACAATCACGTTTGAATTTATATTTATATTATCTAATATTTCATCTTTTTTAAATACGCTTCTGGCAATAGCTGTATCTTCTTTATCAAAAGCATTTAAAACATCGCTCAGCATTTTGTTTACTTCATCATACATTTCTATTACCCGACTTACTTCCAATAATTTTTTATCAAATAAGACATCTATGTTCATAGAAAATTTGGCAATACTTTCGATATTATCTCCAATTCGCTCCAGATTGGAATTAATTTTTAAAACAGCTAACACATATCTTAAGTCTACCGCAACAGGATTGAATAATGCAAACATATTTTCACATTTCCTATCGATATTTAACTCATAAGCATTGACTCTTTTTTCTCCGAAAATAACTTCAAGCGCCATATCCTTATCTAAATACAATAACGATACTTTCGACTTTGTCAATTGTGAAAGAACAAGATGCCACATCTCTTTCACTTCTGCTTTTAACAGTTGCATTTCTACATCTAATTGAGTCATTGTAATAAGATTAAAGGGTATACAAAATCTTTAAGGCAGCTAGGTTACGTATAAATAATTATGAGATCCGGCAATATAAAACCTTTATAAACTCTTGCGTAAAGATTTTTCATGATCAGGATCCTTTAAGTCCGGTTGTAGAATTTTCGCCTTTGAGTAATCTTCCTTCGCTCCTGAATAATCTTTTAAATTATATTTAACAATACTTCTGTGGTAATATGCTAATGCGTAATCTGCATTCAGCTCCAATGTTTTATCAAAATCCAGAAGAGCTGCATTATTGTCTCCCATACTACTTATTACCACGCCTCTATCACAATAGGCTGCGGCATATGTAGGGTTCAATTCTATTGCTTTATTTAAATCTTTAAGTGCATTCCCCAAATCTTTTATCTTAAATTTTGAAAATCCTCTTTGATAATATGCAACTGCATAACCGGGTGTGAGTTCAATAGTTTTATTAAAATCCTGAATAGCCCCCATATGATCTCCCATAATGGATTTAGCAATTCCCCTGTTACAATAGGCTAGTTCATCATCCTCCCGTAGTTTAATTGCACTGGTGTAATCGGCTATTGCAGCTATATAATCTTTTAATTGTAAAAAAGCAGCAGCCCTGCTGTGTAAAGCCTCCACTTCATCAGGATTTAAATCTATTGAAATTGTATAATCCTGAATGGCTCCTTCAATATCCTTTAATTTATATTTAGCAGTAGCCCGCTTAAAATAAGCTTCGGAAATATCCGGTTTAAGCTTTAATGCGATGTTATAATTTTCAAGAGCCGCTTCGTAATTGTACAACTTTAATTCAACATTACCCTTGTAATAATACGCATCTGCATTATTCGGTTGTAATTCTAATGTTTTATTTAAATCGATTATTGCACCTGAATTGTCTTCTAAAAAAGCTTTCGTTATTGCCCGGTTATAGTAGGAAGCTGTATCTTTAGGATTTAATTGAAGAGCTTTATTGTAATCGTCTAAAGCGCCTCTATAATCTTTTATTTTAAACTTAACCCGTCCTCTGTTGTAATAAGGCTTTTCTTCTTGCACATTTAATCCTATTGCTATATTATAATCTTCGATAGCACCCTTGAAATCTAAAATAATACTTTTTGCAATGCCTCTATTGTTGTAGGCCTCTGAATTTTTGGGATTCAATTCTATTGATCTTGTATAATCCTGAATGGCTCCTTTCAAATCTCCCAGGAAAACCAACGCAGCGCCACGGTTATTATAGGTCGCCATATTATTGGTATCCAATTCAAGCGCAACCGTATAATCATCTACCGCCCCTTCATAGTCTCCTACTTTTACTTTAACATTTGCCCTGTTAAAATATACATCTTTGATATTGGTATTTAGCTCGACCGATCTGTTGAAATCTAATAATGCTATTTTATAATTCAGGAGTTTTAAATTGGCTAGTGCACGATAATAATAGGCATTGGCAAATCTATGCTTTAATGCATTTGCTTTGCTAAGATCTTCTATTGCTCCTTTGTAATCTTTTAAAAGATATTTTATCAAACCACGATTGTAATAGGAAGAAGTATCATATGGGTTTAATTCAAGCGATTTTGTGAAATCATTTAAAGCACCATTATAATCTTTTAGAGAGAACTTGGTTAAGCCTTTACTATAAAATGTGGCAATTGTATCAAGAGGATCAATTGCATTTACTGTTGTATCAGGCTCATTGTTGGCGCTGGCCTTATCTATAACAGGCCGATCTATTAAGTAATTTTCAGAGACTGGATCCTGAAAATAATTTTTAAGAGAAAATGAATAAGCAGATAACGCAAGTATAAATATAAAAGCTGATAGTACTATCTTTTTCATCTGTAAATAATTTGTAATTGAGTTGTAATCAATTCTAATAAATCATAAACGCCTTCAAGGTTTTTAAAATATTATTGCCTGATTAAATTTTTTATTGGCTATAGATTCTAAACAGAAAAATAATATTGTAAAAATCTTGCCATTAATAATCTCGAAAATTACGATCACACAGCTAGCAATTGCATAAAAAAATATTCATTTGAATTTCATTTATTAAAAGCGAGGATTAAAATCTACATAGCGCGTAAGTATTTCCCATATTACAGAATTTTGCATTATCATTTTTTTAGACGAATCCTGCAAGGGATGGACGTATTCTTTTTTTCGCCACAAGGCACTCTTTTAGCTAAATGAAATTAGTGCATCAAATAGATGTTGAGTTAAAAAACTTTATTCTCTCCGACCTTAAGAAAACCAATATACGCTGATGAAATAAGCATGAGTACGGAACCCAACAGGGATTAATATACTTTAGCGAATTCCATATAGCCTTTAAAAAAACAAATTATATACAGATGAAAGAGTGTTCAACATTAAAAATAAGTATATCGCTCATTTTATTTAATATATTTTTCTTTTCTCAACTTTCAACAGTTAAAAGTCAAATAATTAATTTGAACGAAATGCCTCACTACTACGACAGAACAGCGAGGATGAGATCCTGGAAAGACTATGCAAACATGCGAGATGTATTCCATTCGGAGAAGTTCTTAATGGGAAGAAACATCTTTAGCGGTAATATTTCATACAACATGGGAAGAGTGGTGCTTAACGATGGTAAAAATACTCGTTATGTGACTAGAAATGCTTTAGCGTTTTTTACAAGAATTAATATCGTGGAAGAGTTTAGTCTAAACACTACATTTTATAAAAACTTTAACCCGGAGGCAAATGCTCAATGGATTTCCGATTTTACCTATTCGCTGGGTCGGTACAACTGGCGGCCTAAAACATTTAACTTCGGATATGAAAATTATATCAATAACAGGTATAGTGATAATTGGAATGTTCTAAAAGAAAAATTTTTGCAAGGCTATTATTTTGTTTCTGTTGGTCAAAACCTTGCTGAAAAAATAATGAATAAGATCAGGATAGATAGCACTACGAATATCCGATTCAATTATTTTGCACGGTATGCGATGAAGTACAAAGATCAATTTGATCAACTACATGGAGGAGCTGGAAAAACCACCCTTGGCGTATCTGCGCAATTTACGATAGTCCGAAGCTTTTATATTGAATCTGCCGTTTATTATTATTTTAACGCAGGCAAAGTGAAACAGCCTTGGGATCCTGACTATAGCTTTGGCTTTGGTTATTTCGATTATCGCCCCTTCCGGTTTTCTTTAACCTATGGAAATTGGGTTATCAACAGATTTCCCTGGAGTACTGAAAAATCAGCTTATCCGTATTATGGTATCCTGGATGGAAATTTTAAACTTCTATTTAATTACAGTTGGTAAATGCAAACGCACACCTATAAAGTTTTAAAAACCTTGAAGGTGTTTAAATTTCTGCTTCGACTCCGCTCAACATGACAATCTACCTGCTTCAGCTCTTTATAACAAAAACCAACTATAATTTTTAAACAGTTTCTATGAAAAAAAATAGTATTCTACTTTTAACAATTCTCCTATTTCTAAATGTATCCTATTCCAATGCACAATTAAAATTTATCCTTGAAGACTTTGAAGGATTGGCAGAAGGGCAAAGCAATCTAAAAAAGGAAGGTCTGTTTACCTATGGCAGCGCCAGAGCACAAATAGACAATATGCTTACCACAGGATATGGCTATTCAGGAGCACGTTCCTTAAAAATAGAATGGAAAAAAGGAGAGCTTTATGGAGGTTGGGGAAAGGGAATAGGTTTAAACATGGAATTGAATGCTCAACAAGATTTCCTGAACTTTTATATGTACAGTCCTAAATCCAATAAAAGAAGTGATAAATTAAAAATAACTCTTGAAGAAGACGATAATAACAATGCCATTTTTGAAAAAGATCAGGATGACTCATGGTCTTATATTATGAAAAAGGAATGCAAGGATGAGTGGCAGCTAGTATCTATCCCGCTCTCCGATTTTAAAGATAGCAACAAGGGCGGTGACGGCAAATTTAACATCTCCTATAAGGAGGGAAAACTACTTACTTTTATTATAAGTTTTCTGGATACCAATTATATCAATGATCACCAGGCATGGTACTTTGATTTTATCTGTTTTTCTAAAGGAAAACTACCCATGGGAGCTGACAAATTTGAACCACCTGTCTCTTCAAAAAACGACACCTGTATATTAGGAGCCTGGTCGGAAGAGGGAAATGATGGAAATTTTTTAGCCATACCCAAAACTTTTGAAAGCTTATTTAATACCGGTAGTATTTCAAAAAAAATAGAACTGGTTCACTTCTTTAAACCCTTTGCAGCAGGTGGACCTAAAGCCCCAAATTTATATTTCAATGCCCCTAAAATAAATGAACTTTTTGATAAGGGCTATACGCCCATGATTACTATTGAAGATCATTATGTAAAAGTTGAAAAAAAGCAAAGACAACCCAATCTGTATAGTATAGTAGAAGGCCATTTCGATTATTTATTTATTGAATGGGCCAAGAGGATGAAGGAAGTAAAAGGACCTGTACTGCTTAGAATTTTACACGAGTTTAATGGCGATTGGTATCCCTGGAGCATTGCTAAGAATGATAACAATGCGAAGCTTTTTATCCAGGCCTATCAACATATCTGGACTATTTTTAATTCCCAGAATGTGACGAATGTTAAATTTATCTGGTGCCCTAACTCCATGTCTTCTCCACAACAAGCCTGGAACTTCATTATGGACGCTTACCCCGGAGATAAATACGTAGATTACGTAGGCTTAGATGTATACAATGGCGCCGGAGATAATGGTATTCCAATATGGAGAAGCTTTAGAAAAGAAGCTATTGAAAATTATTTTTTACTGACTGAAAACTTCCCAACCAAACCACTGATCATTTGCGAAACATCTTCAAGAGAACGTAAGACCGGGGAACAGGGAGTGCTGCAAAATAAAGCAGAGTGGATAGGACAAATGAGTGAAGCGCTTAAAACAGATCTGTCTAAGATAACTGCTGTTACCTGGTTTAATCAATACGACCAATTTAAAGTGAACTCTTCCCCCGAAGCGCAAAAATCTTATTTGGATAATTTTTGGCTGGATCCTTTTTATCATAAGAAGGAAATGAAAAGTACGATTGGGACTAAGTAATATTTTTCATTTAGAGCCTGTTTAAATTTTTATCAATTATTTTTATACGTCCTACTTAAAGTCTTTGATATTCGATCAGGCTGTCTTTCGATGTCACACTGAGCGAAGTCGAAGTGTTGTTCGATTATTGACAGACAGTGCAACTTGCAACAATGCTTCGACTTCGCTCAGCATGACAATTTACCAGCTTCATCTCTTTATAACAAAAATCAAATATAAAAATTTAAACAGGCTCTTAGTGTTCTTGCGTTTAACTCCTCACTTGCTGGTCGACTTCTATGCTAATTCCAAACTGTTTTAAATACAGATTTATTATCGCACAATTATAGTTTTATAGAAAGTTCTAAGTGTCCACCCAGACCAAGTTCAACAATTTTCTGAAGTGTCGAAATGCGAGCCTCTTTAATATTGTTTTCTATTTTTGAAATGTAAGACTTTGTTGTCCCGACTTTTTCAGCAAGCTCTCCTTGTGTCATTCCTTTTTCAAGTCGCGCTTCGTGTATCATAGCGCCAATTTTAAAGTTTTCATAACCGGCTTCAAGCTGGTCACGTTTTTCAGTCCCCGGCTTGCCGTAATGCTTGTCCTTGAAATTGTCAAGTGAGGCAGTGTTATTTTTTTTCGTTTTCATATTCTTCTTTTATTTTAAGTGCCTTTGTAATTTCTTGCTTGGGTGTCTTTTACGTTTTCTTTTGAAAGCCATTTGCTAAAACAACTAATTGTCTCTGGTCGAAAAAACAGAAGATGCGAAAAATGTCGCTTCCTTGTTGCACCCGAATTTCGAAAAGCCCGTCTGTGTTCTCTATGTGTTTGAGATACGTTTCAGGAACTCTTTGGAATTATTCTATCAAATCAAAAGTCCAGATGATTTTGTCTTTCACTTTGTCACGCTGCTTAACGAAAAATTCCTCAAAGTAGTCCTTGTAGAAAATGATAGTTCGATGCTTGTGTTTTTTTTCCATAGAATTCAAAGATACAAAAAGTAGTCCTAAAGTGCAACTATATTATTTTAGGGGTAACTCTATTGTCGAGATATGAAACAACAGTAGATCGGGATTAGCAACGCACAAAAACTAAACACACAAATCGACCAGCAGCTGCATGTCCGGCTCAGCTGGTAAGGTTTTTGCATAGCTTTTTTGGTGAGTAAAAACAAAAATTTTAAATCTGAATAAAATAAACTTAAACAAAAGAACATGAAAAAACTAGCATTATTACTCCTCTATACACTTTGCGTAAACTTTGCATATCCCCAATGGCAACCAACAAGCGGGCCTTATGGTGGCTTTGTTACTTCACTAGCTATCAGCGGCACCACTATTTTTGCCGGGACTGATCGTGGTGGTGTCTTTTTATCGAACAATAATGGCGCAAGCTGGACGGCGGTTAATACAAGCTTAACAAGTACTAGCGTTTATTCACTGGCTATCAGCGGCACAAGTATTTTTGCCGGGACTGGCGGTGGTGTCTTTTTATCGAATAATAATGGCGGAAGCTGGACGGCGGTGAATACAGGCTTAACAGCTTCTAGCGTTCCTTCACTGGCTATCAGCGGCACAAGTATTTTTGCCGGGACTATTGATGGTGGTGTCTTTTTATCGAATAATAATGGCGCAAGCTGGACGGCGGTGAATACAGGCTTACCTGCAAATACGTATGTTTATTCACTGGCTATCAGCGGCAGCACTATTTTTGCCGGGACTGCTGGTGGTGTCTTTTTATCGAATAATAATGGCGCAAGCTGGACGGCGGTGAATACAGGCTTAACAAATACTATCGTTTATTCACTGGCTATCAGCAGCACAAGTATTTTTGCCGGGGGTGGTGGTGGTGTCTTTATATCGAACAATAATGGCGCAAGCTGGACGGCGGTGAATACAGGCTTAACAAATACTATCGTTTATTCACTGGCTATCAGCGGCACAAGTATTTTTGCCGGGATTGATGGTGGTGTCTTTTTATCGAATAATAATGGCGCAAGCTGGACGGCGGTGAATACAGGCTTACCTGCAAATACTAGCGTTTATTCACTGGCTATCAGCGGCACAAGTATTTTTGCCGGGACTGCTGGTGGTGGTGTATGGACGCGTTCACTAACAGAAGTAACAGGAATTAAAAATATTGCCAGGCAAGATAAGATCAATGTTTATCCCAACCCCGGTA
>OLLH01000114.1_pt1 | contig 79232 bp, 63 predicted proteins | sample 1604451 | NCBI WGS metagenome assembly OLLH01 (sample SAMEA104055714, study PRJEB20765) | soil metagenome | isolation source: soil
ACCTATTCAGGCTTACAATTATGGTTACGTTCCGATACAGGTTTGACAGCAAGTAGTACAGTATCTTTGTGGAAGGATCAGAGTGGAAAAAACAATAATGCTTTTCAAAATACTTTAGCTAGTCAACCTACTTTAGTCCCTGATGTTTTAAATGGATATCCTGCCCTTCGTTTTGATGGGACGAATGATTTTATGGAATTCCCAGAAATAACCACAATACGAACCGCATTTTTTGTATTAAAGCATACTACAGGTACAGGTGATTATCAACCAATATTGGGACATCCTACTTTATATGATTGGCTTGGGGGAGCTGGGACTAAATTGCTTAGAGACATAAGTGCAAGTGGAAATATAATGAATGGTTTATCCTACTTAAATGGAATTTCTGTATCTCCAGTAAATATTGAAAAGCCTGTTGATTATAGTATATTGTCATTTGTTACTATTGGAAATGTGTCGGCCCAATATATTACTAATGACAGAGGTGATTTTAGTAGACTTTGGACTGGAGACTATCTAGAAATAATAATTTATGACAGAGCGTTAAGTGATAATGAAAGGAAAAATATAGAGGCTTATTTAGACAATAAATATTCGGGAGGGCCAGTAAGTTTGGGCCAGGATATACGGGTTCCTAAAAGTTTTTGTGACACGACCTTAAAATCGAATATTAATTATAAAACGTATTTGTGGTCGACAGGAGAAACGAGTTCCTCTATTAAGGCGAACAAAAACGGGATTTATTGGTTGAAGGCGAAAGATGTGTTTGGGATAGAATCTGTAGATAGTATTCAGGTAAGTTATCCATTAGCGGCTTTACCGTTGAAGAGCAAGGCATTGTGTTTTGGCGAAACGTATGTTTGGGATACAGGCTTGGATAAGAAAGAGTATATTTTTAAATGGTCTGATAACACTGGAGATTCATTATTACATATAACCACAGCAGGTAAGTATTATGTAACGATCACGGATAAAAAAGGATGTTCTATGACATCCGATACATTAACCGTTAGCATAGATTTGTTTTCTCAAACAGCAACTCTTGGTCCGGATGTATCTTTATGCACAGGCAATAAAATAGGTCTTGTTCAAGGCTCCGGCTCCGCTAAATCCTATTTATGGAATGATAATACAACAGATTCTGTCTTAACGATAATTTCTGTAGGGCAATACACAGTTGTAGTTACCGATAATAACAATTGTATCAAGAAAGATACAATTAATGTAGCAATTAAAGGAACAGGGCCAATCTCCAACTTCAGAACTTCAACTACTTGCATTGGCGATTCAATGAGATTCACTGATTTGTCAATTCCAATAGGGGGAAGTCCGATAAATTCTTACAATTGGAATTTTGGCGATGGAGTTACTTCATCCTTAAAAAATCCTGCTCATAAATATGCAATCGCCAAAAACTATGTGACAAAATTGACGATAGCTTCAGCTAATGGATGTGAAAGCGTTTTCCAAAAATCAATCACCATAAATCCTAAACCTGATCCTTTATTTGTTATTCCTGATGGCTGTTCAGGAAATCTGATAACATTTACAAATTCAAGTACAATTTCAAAAGGGAATATTAAAAAATGGTTATGGAATTTCGGAGACACTGGCAGTGGTATTTCTGATACTTCATCTAAACAAAGTCCTACGCATAATTTTATAAATGGGGGAATGTATATAATCAATTTATCGGCTACATCAGATAGTGATTGTCTGAATACAGTTTCTCAGGTTATAACCGTAAAAGAATCTCCTGCTATTATCCTTTCTAATGATCCATTGTTGAACTGTGAGGGAGATTACGTTAGCTTTCATTATAGTAGTCCTATAATGCCCGCACCTGATATTATAAAACAAATATGGAGTTTTGGTGATGGCTTTGGTTCCACGGCTGAAGGCCCTGCACATTCTTATTTAAATACTGGACTATATAACGTAACCTTAACTGTATTTGATTCTAAGAATTGTTCATCTTCTATTCAGAAATCTATTACAATAAATGCTAAACCTAAAGTTAGTTTTGCAACGGGCAGTATCTGTTCTGGAACAGCTACGCAATTTGCGGATAGCAGCACTTTAACAAACGGTACAATTGCATCCTGGAAATGGAATTTTGGTAGCACTGGAACAAGTAGTATTAAAAATCCATCATTTGTTTTTGCGGATACCGGCCTTTATTCAATTAAACTTGTTGCAGCCTCTTTATCTGGCTGTAAAGATTCAACAGTTAAAAAGCTTCATGTTAATTTGCGTCCTAAAGCAGTTTTTAGTTTTGATCCGTCATTTGGTTCTGCACCTCTAACTGTTAATTTTACAAACAATTCAATCGGCGCAACAAGTTATGTTTGGGATTTTGGAGATGTCTCGGTTTTTGAAACAGTAAAAAATCCGACCCATGCCTTTGCTAGTAACGATACTTTTAAAATCTGCCTGACAACTAAAAATACATTTGGATGCATAAATACGATATGCAAGGAAATTCGTGTAATCCCTCCACAATTGGATATAGCAATAAAAGATATTGCCTATACTCAAACATTAAACAATTTTTTTATATCTGCTAATATATTGAATCTTGGCACCAGAGATATTTATTATTTTGAGGTGTCTGCAGATTTAGGAAACGGGACTATAATTCGTGAAGTTTTTAATGATACCTTAATGGCAGGAGAAACATTAAGTTATGATTTTAAAAGTGCGATTCAAATAAACCCATACCAAAGTCCGACTTATTTTTGTGTTACAGTAGAGAATCCCAATAAGGAAACAGATCAATTACTAACTAACAATAAGCAATGTAAAACACTGATAGAAGAGTTTCAGGTGATCGAGTTGTTCCCTAACCCTTCATTGAATGATATTAGTGTCGAATATATTTTATCGACTGCTGATTTTGTTACGATCACTCTTTTTGATGATAAAGGGAGTTTGGTGCAGGAACTATTTTCAGGTCAGGCAGTAAAGGGATTAAACGTGTTAACTATAGATACCAAACTTATTCAGAAAGGAATATATGTTTGTAAATTACAATTTAGAGATAAGGTAGTGGTTAGGAAAATAATAAAATTGTAGAATTTTTATTTTCTACGAAAATTAAAGCCTTTGTTTTAATACAAGAATAAGTATAGGATCAATGAAATTAATCTTCTCTTCCAATAACAAACATAAAATCCGGGAAATCCAACAGCTATTAGGCAACACATACCAGATAGTGAGTCTGGAAAGCATCGGGTGCTTTGAAGAAATGCCCGAAACGCAAGACACGATCGAAGGAAATGCTTCTCAAAAATCATTCTATGTATTTAATAAATATGGCGTGAATTGCTTTTCTGATGATACCGGCCTGGAGGTTGAAGCATTAAATAACCAGCCTGGCGTTTATTCTGCAAGATATGCTGGTAATCAAAAAAATAATGCTGATAACATTCAAAAAGTGTTGAATGAGATGAAAGGACTAACAAATAGAAACGCCCGTTTTAAAACAATTATTTCGCTTGTCATTGATGGTGTTGAAAAACAATTTGAAGGGATAGTTGATGGTGTAATTTTAAGTTCATTAAAAGGTGATAAAGGCTTTGGTTATGATTCTATTTTTCAACCAAACGAATATTCTCTTTCTTTTGCAGAAATGGATATTGAAGAGAAGAACAAAATTAGTCACCGTGGTATTGCAGTAAATAAATTAGTTGAATATCTACGTTCAATTGATCAAAAAATTTAGTAGAATTGATAAGGTAGAATTCCATTTTTCACATACCTATAAATTAAAATGGTTATTCTAAAGTTAATTGGTTAGATTTGATCTCTAGAATTTAAACAAAACTCAACCTAGACTGTCGATTTCTTCAAATGATTACATATTCAAAATCAGCAATCAAAGGAGTTATTTCTTCTTTGCCATTAACGTCTATTATAAAAAGTAAAAAATTTATTTTTGGGTATCATGATATTTCTAATGAGAATGAAATTCACCACTCTGAGTTTTACTCCACTCGAATAGATGATTTTTATAATCAAATAACTGTACTTGGTAAAATCTTTAAATTTATTCCATTAGATCAATTATTATCAACGGATGTTGAACCTAATCGGGAATTATATGCATCGATTGTTTTTGATGATGGGTTTTACTCTGTATACAAAACAGCCTTTCCGTTTTTAATTAAAAACAATATTCCTTTTACTGTTTTTGTAAATAAAACTGCTGTCCTTTCAAATCAACTCTGGGTCACTAATTTAATTCTTAATAAAGGCAACCAAAGTTACCTGCGGAATTTCTACGATTCATATATTGAAAACAAACCTGCAAACTCCTTTGCTGAATTTTGTAAGAATCCTTTTAACTATGCTTTAAAAGAAATGCATTATAGTAAGACGATCGATTTAGAAAATATAGCAAATGATAAGAAGTTATATTGCGATGAAGAGGATTTGAAATCAATGTATAATTCCGGCATGGTTGGTATCAGTTCTCATTCTACTAACCACTATGTATTATCAAAATGCAGTGACGAAATGTTAAAAAACGATTTAAGTGAAAATAAGGAGTTTGTAAAGAGATTGACTTTTAAGAACGATGAACATTTTGCAGTTCCATTTGGAAGTAGCTATTATGATGAAAGATTAATTTCATTGTGTAAAGAATTAAATTATAAATATATACATACTTCAAATCCCAATAATTTTACCAATAAAGATTTAAAGGGTGATTTATCTTTAGTTCCGAGGATTTGTATAGACGCGTACACAATAAAGGAAATGCTTTTCAAAATTAATCTTTCTTTTTTTAAAAGAACATAATTTATAAAGGTCGCAATGATTTCTATTATTTCAAGTAATAAACTTTTTTATAAAAGGCAGGAGATATGGTTTTATAATGGTGATAGCGTTGACTTATATGGCAACAATTTGTTTTATAAATCTTTTATTTTGCCGAAATTTGATGTAATAGATTTAAAAGAAAATTATACGAGTACTATAAATTTAAAAAGCGATGAAGATACTTTATTTAGGAATATAAGGATCGGTTTTAGAAATGAAATCAGAAGAGCTGAAAAGGAAGTACTTACATATAGTGTTAGTTTGTCTCCAACAACAGATGAACTAAAAGAATATATTTTGTCCTATAATAAGTTCGCTTTTTTTAAAAAACTAGAAGGAAGAATGGGGCTGGAAAGATTTATGGCGTACATTAAAAGCAGCCAATTTATCATAACATATATCAGAAATAGAAATGAGAACATCACTTTTCATTCTTATCTGATTGATAAACCATATAGAGTAATATTATTATTCAGTCATCATAATATAAACTTTGCAAATAATAATTTGAGAGGATACGCAAATAAATATCATCACTGGAAAGACATTCTTTATTTCAAGAAAATGAGTTGTGAAAAGTATGATTTTGGAGGAACGGATTTAATAAATACGCTTAATATCGCAAGGTTTAAAATGTGTTTTGGCGGATTTACAGAAAAGCAATATGATTTTCAATTAACCAAGGGCATTTATTCTTTTTTAACAAAGCTTCGAAAATGACCTTCACAGATTAAATTATCAGAACCCATATTTTTCAAATGAGTCAGTCCCAATATCGTTGCCATTAGAATAAAGCAATTTTCTTCTTTTTCAAATATTTAGATTATCCTTTCTAAATTAGGACATACGAATTAAAATTATCTACCATGATTTTATTTATCTTTGTTAAATATGACAAAAGTTAAAATCGGAATTGTATTTGGCGGTTCGTCTAGAGAACGTGAAGTCTCATTTGCCGGTGGACGAACTGTTTATGATAATCTTAACAAAACCCTTTTTGAAGCTGTCCCATTGTTTGTTGATAGCTTTGGTAATTTTATTCTTTTGGATTGGACTTTCATATATAAAGGAAGCATAAGAGACTTCTATCCTCCTATAGAAAGCATTCCTATTTCGCCTAATGATTTTCAGGTATATTCAGAAAGTCTGGGCAACCTGTCAAAGGAAGAACAGAACAAGTTGATCCGTAAGATAGGACGACGGATAGAACATTCAGAAATAACGGATCTTGTCGATTTTGTTTTTTTATGTCTGCATGGTACATATGGTGAAGACGGTCGGATTCAGGGATTGCTCGAATATTTACGTATTCCATATTCCGGTTCAGGGATATTATCATCAGCCATTGGTATCAATAAAGCTATTCAAAAACAATTAATGATTAATGCAGGTTTTTCCAGTCCTGAGTTTTTGACAATTAACAGGGAAGAATGGTTAAATGGCAATAAAGAAACTATTTTTAAGTCGGTAAAAAAATCAATTCAATTTCCGTTTGTTGTAAAAGCAGCAAATCAGGGATCATCCATTGGTTTGAGCATTCTTCATGAAGACACTATTGACAGCTTTAAGAAAGCAATAGATAAAAGTTTATTTATTTATAATCTTACTCAGGACACCTGGGTTAATTTAAATGGTAAAGAGAGAGTAGAGTTTTTAAAAGTTCTAACGGATATCCGGGAAGGTATCGGGATACCTGTAAAGATTGAAAATATGTCTGCCCAATCTAATGTACTTTATCATCCTGAAGAGCTTTTAGTATTCATAAATAATCATTTTAACAATCATCATGAACCTCTTCTGCTTCAAGCATTGGATGGGGAAAGTGAAGTATTGGTAGAAGAGTTTATTGAAGGCAAAGAATTTTCATGTATAGTCATTGAAAACGAAAATGAGAAAGCCATTGCATTACCACCAACAGAAATAAAAAAAGGAAAAGAACTATTCGATTATCGATCAAAATACTTGCCCGGCCTGGCAAGAAAGATCACACCAATTGATTTGCCAAAGGAACAAATAGAGGAAATAAGGAAAGAATGTGAACATTTATACAAGGCTTTACACTTTGATGTATATGCCCGTATCGACGGCTTTATCCGTAAAGATGGGAAGGTTTTTCTGAACGATCCGAATACAACTTCAGGTATGATGCCATCTTCGTTCTTCTTTCATCAGGCAGCAGAAATAGGCTTAAATCCCTCTCAGTTTTTAACCTATATTATCCGAACCTCCATTGCAAGACGAATTGTAGATTTTAGAAATTATCTTCTGGTACCTCAATTGCTTAAAAAATTAGATACTGCTATTGAAGACAGCCAATCTAAACTTTCCGATAAATTAAAGATTGCCGTTATTCTTGGAGGATATTCTTCTGAACGCCATATATCAGTTGAAAGTGGCAGAAACATTTATGAGAAACTGGCATCTTCAGACAAGTATGAACCCATCCCTTTTTTTTTAACAGGAGATGATAATGAACATTATTTATATCAGATTCCCATTAACATTTTGCTAAAAGATAATGCGGACGATATTAAAGAAAAAGTGTTGAATTATAGTGTTCATGAAGTTGTTAAAAATATCATTGATCAATGTGCTGATATTACACACAAATATGCTGCCAGTAGTAATATTGCCGAACCTAAGATGGTCTCGTATGAAGAACTTGGGAAAGAGGTAGACGGCGTATTTATAGCATTGCACGGACGTCCGGGTGAAGATGGGGTTGTGCAGAGCCATTTGGAGAAAGTGCATTTGCCCTATAATGGTTCAGGAACAGATTTGTCTTTAATTACTATTAATAAATTCGAAACGAATGAGCTATTAATGAAGCATGGTTTTTCAGTGGCAAAGCATGTTGTGGTTAATTTAGAAGACTGGACAAATGATACTGCTAAATTCATTAGTAATATAACCAATGAATTTCCGTTCCCCTTTATTGCAAAACCGGTGGATGATGGTTGTAGTTCTGCTGTAAAAAAAATTAAAAATACAGAAGAGTTACGGGCTTTTACAGAGCTTGTTTTTAGAGAAACAGAAGAGCCGGATAGAACAAATGCTGAAGTTCTTCATTTAAAATTAAAGGAAGAGTTTCCACGTAAACGGTCCTATTTGATTGAAGAATTGATTGGTAAAAATGGCGCAAAACATTTTCTGGAAATTACCGGTGGTTTATTGACTCATTTCAATGGAAAAGGCGAGGTCACATACGAAATGTTTGAGGCATCAGAAGCCTTGTCGGAAGGTGATATATTATCATTAGAAGAAAAGTTCCTGGCAGGTCAGGGGCAAAATATTACGCCTGCCCGGTATGCAAAAGAAAGTTCATTAAGAAGTGAAATTTCGGAAAAGGTGAAGATGGAATTGAAACGGGCATCAAAAATATTGAATATTGAAGGCTACGCAAGAATTGACGCATTCGTGAGAATATTTGAAGACAACAAAGTAGAAGTGATTTTTATTGAAGTCAATTCATTACCCGGCATGACTCCTGCAACATGTATCTTTCATCAATGTGCTATTAATGGTTATAAACCTTACGAGTTTATAGATAAGATCCTGGAATACGGTTTCAAAAAATCCAAAAATAAAAAAGCCGACAAATTAACGAATCAACAAATCAACGAATCAACGAATCAAAAATGAAAGCACTTCTCGAATTCATAAAAAGCAAACCGTTTCTTATTAATTTAGGAAGCGCTTTAGTTTTATCTGCCTTGCTATTAGGTTTTACTTACAAAGCATTAGACCATTATACAATGCACGGAGAAACGATTACAGTTCCCTCTTTTAAAGGCATTAATAAAAGCAAGCTGGATGAATTTATTAAAGACAAGCACTTACGTTATGTTATCATAGATTCGTCTGTTTACAACGCTAAAATGGCTAAAGGAGTGGTGATAGAACAGGATCCTGAACTAAATACAAAAGTTAAGGACAACAGAACTATTTATTTAACCATTAATGCAAGTTTACCACCACAGGTAAAAATGCCTAATTTAATAGATGTTTCCTATCGACAGGCTGAGGCAATATTGCAAACATATGGTTTGAAGGTAGGTGAATTAATTTACAAGCCCGATTTGGCCAAAAATGCGGTGTTGGGTCAGCAATATAAAGGACATGAAATTGCCCCGGGAACATTTGTAAAAAAGGGGGCAACGATTTCTCTTATCATGGGAGATGGATTGGGTAACTCCGATGTTACCGTTCCTAACCTTATCAATTTAACGTATGATGAAGCTGTTGCTGAATTAAACTCCTATTCTTTAAATACCGGCTCCGTTGTGTATGATGATAATGATGATAAAGCAGGAGCAAGAGTATATAAACAACGTCCTTCTTTTTCCTCTAAAAAAACGTTGAGCTTTGGTGAAACCGTGGATCTTTTTTTAACAAAATCATCACATAAAATAAAACTTGACACAACAGATGTTGCACCATAAAATTAAACTTTTATTTGTTGTATTGATCATCAGTATGCTTCATCCATGTGGAGTATTGGCTCAGGAAGTGATGAAAAATATTGAGTACAACCAGGTTCTTAAAAAGGTAAGCAGCACAGAAAAAGTTTTTTACAAAACAACTATTGTTGACACCCTTAATTTACCTTTTCGTGACGATTTTTCCCGTACTAAAGTATACCCTGACCAAACGCTTTGGATGGATAGTGATGTATACATCAATGATGATTATCCTGCAGATCCCATTAGTATTGGTGTGGCAACTTTTGATGGAATTGATAAGTATGGAAATCCTTATTACCCTCCATCATCTATATCGTCTAAAATATCAGATTACCTTACCTCTAAACCAATTAATCTGGAAGAACACAACAATATTCCTTATTCACCAGCGGATTCAGTTTATTTAAGTTTTTTTTACCAGCCTCAGGGTATAGCTACAGATTTTCCTCAGGATAGTGATTCATTAATGCTGGAGTTTAGAGTTCCTTCAGACTCCAGCGGATGGAGACATATCTGGGGAGTTGGAGGAACAAAGTTTAAACCTTTTAAACAGGTTATGATACCAATAATAGATAGTATTAATTTCAAAAAAGGGTTCCAGTTTCGCTTTAAGAACTACACCAGTTCTTCCGGGAATTTAGATCATTGGAATATTGATTATGTGATATTGGATAAGGGGAGAAATTTAAATGATACATCCATTTTTGAAGTTACCTGGGTAGAGCGCACTCCCTCTTCTTTATTGAAAAATTATGAAGCAATGCCCTGGTCGCATTTTCTTTTTCTTGGCGATAAAAGTACGGAACTAAAGCAATCTATTAGTATTCGTGTTCGTAATAACAGCAATACATCTTTTACTACTTTCTATAGAATACAAGTTCAAGATGAATTTGGCGCAATAACACGTTATTTTCCTGGTCCTACGTCAAGCATTAAAATTGCTACTACCCCTTCTGCAAATTCCTATAGTACTGTTACCATTGATTCTATTAACTCCCCCACAACCATATTCAAAAATAGTGGTAATGGAAATGGAGATAGCGCATTATTCAGGATAGAGAAAATCATTGAAAATTCTAAAGCAGATAAATTTCCATACAATGACACTTTGGTTAATGAGCAAAAATTTTATAATTATTATGCCTATGATGATGGAACGGCTGAATCAGCGTACGGGATAAATGCTATAGACGCCAAAATAGCTTACCGCTTTAATGTACTTAAGACGGACACTTTAAGAGGCGTATATATCTTCTTTAATCAAATGATAAACAATGCAAGTCAACTTACTTTTAAACTAACTGTATGGGGGAGTAATCTTAAGGCGACTCCCATTTATCAAAGCGCGGATGTAACTCCTCAATATGAAAACAGCATCAATGGCTTTCATTTCTATAGGATTGATGTACCCTTAATAATATCCGCCGGCGAATTTTATGTGGGGTGGCAGCAAAATACAGCGGAGTCGTTAAATTTAGGTTTGGATATGAATACTACTTCCTCTGACAATAAGTTTATTTATGTACCCAGCAACGGAAGTTGGACATCATCTGTACTACCGGGGCTATGGATGATGCGGCCTGTTTTTGGAAAAGCAATTCCGGTAATTAGTGGAATCAAAGAAATTAATAACCCTACGGAAAATCTTTTTTCAGCATATCCCAATCCTGCTTCAGACCGTATTTTCATAAGAATAAAAAATGCAGCATTAGTAAATAGCAATCTCATTGCTACGCTTAGTGATGCTATGGGACGTTTAGTTATAAGGCAGGATAATACTATTGATTTTCTGGATGTGTCTGCTATTCCAAACGGTTTTTATTTTCTAAAAATAACAGATAAAGAACAAAAATATGCATCTTCCTTTAAAATAGTAATCAATAAATAATGTCGGAAGATTTTGCTTTGGAGAATATAGAACAAGAGGATCAGGAGCTATACGAACATCATCGCTTTGAAGTGGATAAGGGGCAGGCCTTATTACGTATAGATAAATTTTTAATCAACAGGCTCGAACACGCTTCCCGTAATAAAATCCAACATGCTGCCGAAGCCGATTGTATTTTAGTAAATGGAAAACCTGTAAAATCCAACTACAGGGTAAAACCCCTGGATGTGATCTCTATTGTTATGGCGAGGCCACCCCGCGACACAGAAATATATCCTGAGAATATACCCTTAACTATTTTTTACGAAGATGAAGATGTCGTGGTGGTTAATAAGCCTCCGGGAATGGTTGTTCATCCGGCTTTCGGAAACTTTACAGGTACCCTGGTAAATGCGTTGGTGTATCACTTTCAAAATTTACCAACCACACGAAACGGTATGTCGCGTCCGGGCTTGGTGCATCGGATAGATAAAAATACCAGTGGATTGCTTGTTATAGCGAAAACAGAAATTGCGATGTCTTCATTAGCAAAGGAGTTTTTTGAGCATACTATAGAGCGAAAGTATATAGCCTTGGTTTGGGGCAATTTAAAAGAAGATGCAGGCACTATAACCGGTCATATTGGAAGGAGCTTGAGAGACAGAAAAGTGATGGATGTATTTGTAGACGGAGAATATGGGAAACACGCAGTAACACACTATAAAGTTCTGGAACGTTTTAATTATGTTACGCTTGTAGAATGTAAACTGGAAACTGGTCGCACGCACCAGATTCGGGCACATTTTCAACACATTGGTCACCCTTTATTTAATGATGAAACATACGGGGGCAATAAAATTTTAAAAGGAACAACGTTTAGTAAATACAAACAATTTATTGAGAATTGCTTCGAAGTCATTCCACGCCAGGCATTGCATGCAAAGTCTTTGGGGTTTATTCATCCTACTAATAAAAACAAGCTTTTCTTTGATTCGGAATTACCTGAAGACTTTAAAGCTGTTATCGAAAAATGGAGAAGTTATTCGCCCGATTTTCTTTGATTTTTAAACTATAAAGTACAGTAAAAACTTATTGTAAAATAACTACTGGCAGGCCTTGCTGTCAGGTTGCCTCCGATAGAATAGTTAAATGCGGGTTCAAGGGTGAATTTCCCAATGGTGTAGGAAACAGGTAAGGTGAAAATATAACTGATGACGCCGAACTCAAGCTTGGCAACTTCCGTAACAATGGTTTGGCCTGCTTTTCCTTTTTTTAGCATTTTCATTGTTGGCTTTTTGATATGATTTTTTGTATAATAGAAATTTTGCGAGCCTGTTACAATCCTGATTTTTGGTGTAATAGTCAGGTCATCATTTTCTCTAAATAGCTTTTCCCAGGTAAACCTTTTTGAATTACTAAGTGTAATATAGTAGTCGGTGTCTGTTCCGAAATAATAATCAAATGCAAGCTTTGTTTTTACGGACCAAAATTTTCTTTTTAAATAGAATTGAACATCGTTTGTAAGTGAAGAGTTCACCTGTGGGCTAATATCGCTAAACAATGATTTCATATAACTGATGGATCCTTCTGTCTTTTTTGAGAGATTAAAATCATATCCTGCATTAAGATCCAATTCATCCCAATGGTTAACTGCTCCTAGTAAATAATATCCGGCAGTATAAAAGTACAAACCTGATTTTGAGGAATAGGTAAAGTTTGGAGAATAATACAACTGCTTACTTGTTTGATTGACCCCATTAAATGAGGTATTCGTACCAAAATCAACACCAAACATATAGGTTCGTTCAGGGTTATAGGTTTGTTCCAGATCATCTGAAGAGCTGTCGGCAATATTTAATGGAACCGGACTATTTAAATCACACCCATCATATTTTTTAATATTGGTACTTTTTAAAGCGGTAATATTCAAAAGAAATAATAAAAGGAGAAACGTATTTTTTTTCATTTTTGGAAGAGAGGAAGAGTCGAAAACTTATCCAAGATAAGACTTCAATATTTGGCTTTTGGATGTATGTTTAAGTTTACGCAATGCTTTTTCCTTTATCTGGCGGACTCTTTCACGAGTAAGATCAAATTTTTCACCTATTTCTTCTAAGGTCATCGGGTGCTGCGAAGACAAGCCAAAATATAGCCGAATAATATCTGCTTCCCGTGCGGAGAGAGAAGATAATACTCTGTTAATTTCCCTGCCTAAAGATTCATTCAGAAGCCCTGAATCAGGATTCGGTTCTCCAGTGTTTTCAAGAACATCTATTAAACAATTGCCCTCACCTTGCACTAATGGAGCATCCATTGAAATGTGACGTCCGATGGATCGCATGGTTTCTTTAACTTCACTTTCTGTGAGATCAAGAACTTTAGCAATTTCATTTGGTGTTGGCTCTCTTTCGTATTCTTGTTCAAGATTAGAAAAAGTTTTATGGATCTTATTTAAAGCTCCAATTTTATTAAGAGGTAATCGAACGATGCGGGATTGTTCAGCTAAGGACTGCAATATGGATTGACGAATCCACCAAACAGCATACGATATAAATTTAAAGCCTCTGGTTTCATCAAAACGTTGTGCCGCTTTTATCAAACCCAGGTTTCCTTCATTGATTAAATCACCTAAAGTTAACCCTTGATTTTGATATTGTTTTGCAACAGAAACTACAAAACGGAGGTTGGCCTTGGTTAGTTTTTCAAGTGCTGCATGATCTCCTGTTTTAATCCGACGTGCCAACTCAACTTCTTCTTCGGAGCTTATAAGAAGTACCTTTCCTATTTCATGCAAATATTTATCCAGTGACTGGGTCTCCCGGTTAGTTACTTGTTTGGTGATTTTTAGTTGCCTCATCAAATTCAGGTTGAAAAAGTATTTTAATTACTACAAAGCACGAACACTTACAAATATTGCGAATTATTTAATACTGACCTAGTAAAAAAACAATTATTAAATTTTTTTGTTTGCCAAAAAATCATATATTATATAACCTGACGTGTTTTTTATATTCAAGAATTTAGAATAAAAAAAAGAGTTCCCATTTTAGGAACTCTTTTTTTAACAATTAGTTTGCAAATTATATTATGCTTCTTTTCGCTCAGGTTTTGGTAAAAGTACTTTCCTTGAAAGCTTAAATTTGCCTGTTTTTTTATCTACATCAATAAGTTTTACTTTTATTTTATCTCCAACGTTTAATACTCCATCCATCGTTTCCAGACGTTCCCAACTAATTTCTGATATATGCAGCAATCCATCTTTGCCGGGTAAGAATTCGACAAAGGCGCCAAACGTTTGTATGTTTTTAACAACACCATCATATTCTTCACCAATATCAGGAACGGTAGTAATACCTTTGATTCTGGCTACTACCTTATCGATAGAGGCTTTGTCGTTAGATGAAATTTCAACTACACCCATATCATTTACTTCTTCAATGGAAATAGCAGCACCCGATTCTTTTTGCATCTCCTGAATTATTTTCCCACCCGGACCGATGATAGCGCCAATAAATTCTTTAGGTATCATAATTTTAATTATTCTCGGAGCATGCGGTTTGTAATCTTCATTAGGAGTTGCAAGCGTTTTCTTCATTTCATTTAAGATATGCAAACGACCGGCTTTAGCTTGATTTAATGCCTGAAGCATAACATCATAAGACAGGCCATCCACTTTTAAATCCATTTGACAACCACAGATTCCTTTTTCGGTTCCCGTCACTTTGAAGTCCATGTCACCCAAGTGATCTTCATCACCCAGTATATCCGAAAGAATTGCAAATTTGCCTTCTTCAGCAATAAGTCCCATAGCAATACCTGATACAGGTCGTGCGATTTTTACCCCTGCATCCATTAGTGCAAGTGTTCCTGCACAAACAGTAGCCATTGATGAAGAACCATTAGATTCTAAAATGTCAGATACAACGCGAATAGTATAAGGACATTCGCTTTGTGCCGGTAATACTTTCTTTAACGAACGCATCGCTAAGTTTCCATGTCCTACTTCTCTTCGGCTGGTACCTCTGTTCATTTTTACTTCACCTGTAGAAAAGGCCGGAAAATTATAATGCAACAAGAATTTGTTATAGCCATTGAATATCACGCCGTCAATCAACTGCTCATCCAGGCTAGAACCAAGAGTTACTGTTGTTAAAGATTGAGTTTCGCCACGTGTAAAAACAGCAGATCCATGAGCACTTGGAAGGTAATTAACTTCCGACCAGATCGGGCGTATTTGATCTAACTGGCGACCATCCAATCGGATTTTATCGACAATGATCATTTTACGTACCGCATTTTTTTCAACATCATGAAAATATTTGCTTATCAATGCTCCTTTAGATGCTTTATCCTCTTCAGTTAATGTTTCAATGAATTCTTTCTTCACAGCAGAAAAAGCTTCTTTTCTATCTGCTTTATTTGTTAAACATAATTTTGCCGCAGCGTATACCTTGTCAAATACTGCTTTGGTAAGTGTTTCTTTTAATTCAGGATCGTTTGTTTCGTGGCTATAGGCACGTTTTTCCTTTTTACCGACCATTTCAGCCAATTCAAGCTGAGCATTACATTGTATTTTAATAGCTTCGTGACCAAACTTGATAGCCTCTAACATTTCAGCTTCTGATACTTCGCTCATTTCGCCTTCTACCATTAGAATATTCTCTATACTGCCGGCAATAATCATATCCAATGTGGCATTTTCCATTTCAGAAATAAATGGGTTTATAACCATTTTACCGTTTATCTTCGCAACTCTTACTTCAGAGATAGGACCATTGAAAGGAATATCTGATACCGCTATTGCAGCAGAAGCAGCAAGACCAGCAAGAGCATCAGGCATGATGTTTTTATCAGCGGATATTAAAGTAATTTGAACTTGTGTGTCAGCATGATAATCACTGGGAAATAAAGGGCGCAATGCACGATCTACTAACCTGCTTATTAATATTTCGTAATCTGATAATCGGGCTTCACGTTTAAAAAACCCACCAGGGAATCTTCCTACAGATGCGTATTTTTCTTGATAGTCAACAGATAATGGTAAAAAATCTACTCCTTCTTTAGCTTCTTTATTTGAAACAACAGTTGCAAGTAACATGGTATCTCCCATTGTTAATACTACAGCGCCATCAGCTTGTTTAGCCAATTTGCCTGTTTCAAGACTAATAGTCCTTCCATCACCTAAGTCAAATACTTTTTTAAATCCTAAATTCATCTTTTATTATTTTATTGTAAAATTATTTATAAACTAAAAAAGGCAATCTTTTGATTTGCCCCCTTTAGTGATTCTGATTATACTATATACTTATTTTCTAATGCCTAATTTTTCGATTATCTGGCGATATCTTAGGATATCCTTATTTTGAAGATAATCCAATAAACTCCTTCTTTTACCAACCAATTTAATCAAGGCTTGTTGTGTAGAAAAATCTTTTTTCTGAGTCTTAAGGTGATCTGTTAAATGATTAATTCTATGAGTAAATAAAGCTATCTGTCCTTCAGAGTTACCTGTGTTTGTTTCAGTTTTGCCGTGAGTTTTGAATATTTCTTTCTTTACTTCAATTGTTAAATACATCTTGTTTGATATTTTATAAATTTTCTTTAAATGGAGTGCAAAGATAAAAAAATCTTTTTAATCGTCAATAAGTTTTGTTTTTATTTTATATAAGCCGCTTTTTAGTTGCTAAACAACTTGATTAAACTGGCCAGTCTTGTTTTTAATTCTCTTCTATCAACAATCAAATCCAGAAACCCATGTTCTAAAACAAACTCTGACGTTTGAAAATCTTTTGGTAAGTCTTTTCCAATGGTTTCTTTAACAACACGTGGCCCTGCAAATCCAATAAGAGCACCTGGTTCAGCAATATTTAAATCGCCCAGCATAGCAAAAGATGCTGTAACGCCACCTGTTGTAGGATCGGTTAATAAAGAGATATAAGGAAGTTTGGCTAAAGATAACTGGGTAAGTTTCGCAGCTGTTTTTGCCATTTGCATTAGTGAAAACGCGGATTCCATCATTCGGGCTCCTCCAGACTTTGAAATAATTAATAAAGGTGTTTCGGTTTTAATACAATGATCTATAGCCCGGGAAATTTTTTCTCCTACTACAGATCCCATAGATCCTCCTATATAGGTAAAGTCCATACAGGCAATAACAATATCCTGATCTTCTACTTTTCCATAGGCTGTTTTAATGGCATCCTTCAGGCCTGTTTTTTTTGTTGTTTCAACGATCCTGTCTGTGTAATTTTTAGTATCAACAAAGTTAAGGGGATCAGCAGAGGTTAAACTCTCATTTAATTCAACAAATTCATTATTGTCGAATAAGAGTTCAAAATAATCAGCAGAATTTATACGTTGATGGTAGTTACACCCTGCGCAAACATATATATTTTCTGAATGTTCTTTTGTTGTAACAATTTGTTTACAAGAAGGACATTGATACCACAAACCTTCCGGAGTTTCTTTCTTTTCATCGGTGGTAGTTGTAATTCCTGTTTGACTTCGCTTAAACCAACTCATTTTATTTTTTCTATTTTTAAATCTACAATCAAAATAGCATTCTTTTATTTTACTCTAAAAGTTTAAAGCATAAATGAAGCTGCAAAGATAAAAAATATTAATTAACATTAATTTGGGGAGAGCTTACTCTGTTAAGATTCGAATCAGAAAGGATATCCTATTCCAATGTTCCAATTAATGTCCTTTAATTTAGTGTTTTGATACACATACCTATTATTAATATCTTTTGAAGGATCTTTAATTTTTATACCTCCATCCAGCCTGAATATAAAAAACGTAAAGTTAAATCGCGCTCCCAAACCACCGGCAATAGCGATTTCATTCAGGAAGGTACTTTTTGCAAATTCACTTCCTGCAAGTTTAGATTGATTAAGTGCCCAAATATTACCTGCATCAACGAATGCCGCGCCTTCTAATATTTTAAATAAATAAAAACGATATTCTAAGTTTCCTTCAAGTTTTAAATCACCATTCTGGTCAATACTATTTGCAGGAGCACGATAGGACCCGGGACCCAGCGTACGCGCCTGCCAACCCCTTATATCACTTGCACCTCCGGCAAAAAACAATTTTTCAACAGGTAAGGAGGTGGAATTCATATAGGCGTAGCCAACTCCTGTATATATCCGATACACAAAAGTGTTGTATTGATTTAAAACATGGTAATATCTATAGTCAAACTCCGGCCTGATAAACTGAGAGTAATTAACGCCTAAAATCTTATAACTATTATTGTCAATCGGTGATTTTAAAATGTACGTGTTTATCCCTCTTAATATATTACCTGAAAATTCTGTACTAAAGCGAAAAAAAGTAAAATCAGATTTTTTATTAACATTCTGATTGTTATAGAAAAAGGTATAACGGCTAATGGTGGTTAAGTGGGTTTGGTAGCTATTAGAGATAAGGGGATCGTTGAGCTTTTGTAATTTTTCTTCGAAAGATGCATCTTTTTCAACATTTACTTTACTTATCTCTACCAAAGTAAAAGATTTACTTATGAAAGTGTTTTTTCTCCAGTTGTAATTTAAGGATATGTTTGTATTTGTTCGATTATAGCCGGGTCTTTTTTCATAATTATAGGACACAGGAATAGTAGTCCTCGGACTTAAATATTTTGACTGCCTCGAAAAATAAAAAGGCAAAAGGAATTTTTGAAAATTAAGAGAGACCTCCGGACCTACACGTATGGTGTTAAACAAAGTTTGATTATTCTGATTATCATTATTTGACTTTTGTGCTTCCAGCGCGCCTTTTAATTTAAACTCAAAAAGCTCTGCTCCTTTAAACGTATTCTTATTTCTGAAGGTAATGTTACCTGCAACTCCCAGAATACCTCCATTATGTGTTCCTTCTGTTTCTATAGTAAAAGATTCTTTTGCGGAGGGAGTGAGTTGAATAAAGCAATTTAGCCTGTATAAAGTAGTATCTTTTACTTGCTCAAAATGAATGTTCGTAAACTTAAAAACACCCAGATCACTTAATCCTCTATAAGAATTTTCTAAATAGGAAGATTTGAAAATCTCGCCTTTTTTTATATAAATTTTTTGAAGTAAAATATCAGGTTTGTATTGTAACGTCTTATTGTAAGAAACAAAATAATTGTCTTTATACAGAAGTGTATCCGTCGGAATATTTTCTAGCGTCCTTGGATTGTAATCAGGTTGAATATATATATCATCTATTTTATAGACATGATGCATTTCTTCCTTTAATGGGGTTGCATTTTCATTTTGGACTCTCACTCCCATTACTATGTCTACTTGGTGGCTGTGAAGAGCACTATCTATTTTAAAATAAATATATTCCTTGTTGAAAAAATAATATCCTCTGTTTTTTAAATCGTTGGCAAACCGCTCACGTTCTTTTTGAAGAAGGGAAGCATCATAATTGTTTCCACTTTTTATTAATGAAAGGTCTTGTTCAGTATTAAGAATAGCATTTATAAGAGAATCTTTACTTTCTCTTGTGATAGTGCGAATGGTATATGCATTTTCCGTCTTTATGTAATAATAGACGTTCGCTTTTTTATTTTTAAAAACGGCAGAGTCTTTAACAACAGCATTAAAATAACCCTTGTTATGCATATAAAGTTCCATTTGTCCCAAAGACTTGAGGGTTGCAAGGGAGTCATAAATTACAGGTTCTTCTCCGATAGTTCGCTTAATCCATTCTTTGGCTTTTTTTGTAAACCGCTGGTATCCGTTTTTGGGTTCGCTGGTCTTAGTTGTATTTACAAGATTATATATGCCGAGGTGAAATCGGAAAACTCCAAGAATTTTTCGATTCGGTTTTTGTTTAGTTAAAGTTGATAAATCCTCCTTAAGCTCTGATTTATTTGACTTAATGCTATTTTTGTTGAGTAAGTATTGATGCTTGCCTATATTTTTGGTTGGATTACATCCCCAAAAAATAGACAATACAAATGAAAAAAATAAGATATTTGCTAATGACTTCATCCAATGTTTTACCGGTACGAATTTACAAAATAGGATTGGAAAAAATAAACAATGCACAAGTACTCTAACTAGTTGAAAACATGGTTTCTAAAAATGAAATAGGATTTGTTAATTCTCTCAAAGACAAGAAGCATAGAAAGATTGAAGGCCTTTTTGTTGCCGAAGGAATTAAAATGGCAGCAGAGCTTTTAAACTCTAACTACAATATTCATGCAGTATATGCAATATCTGATTGGATAAAAAAATCAAAAGGATTATCGAGAAAAGATGTAATCGAAGTTACGAAAGCTGAATTACAAAAAATGAGTTCTTTATCTACAGCTAATGAAGTATTGATTGTTGCCAAAATACCTGAACACCATTTTGAATTTAATGAACTGAATGATAAGCTAACACTGGTTTTAGATACTATACAAGATCCCGGTAATATGGGGACTATTATTAGAATCGCCGACTGGTTTGGCATCAATGTAATTATATGTTCGGAAACTTGTGTGGATCTGTACAATCCGAAAGTAATCCAGGCAACGATGGGTTCTATAGTGCGAGTGAAGGTTTTTACAAACAATTTAAAAACTGTTCTTTCACATTGTAAAAAGGAATTTAAATTGAATGTATATGGAGCACTCCTGAATGAAACTACTATTTATAAAGAAAAATTAGTACAAAGGGGATTAATACTAATGGGCAATGAATCGAAAGGTATTTCGAAGGAATTAATTGAATTTGTTACTCATAAAATTACCATTCCTTCTTTTTCAAATTCAAATGATCTTGGAAAGGCTGAATCCTTAAACGTTGCTATCGCAACAGCTATTGTTTGTTCAGAATTCAGAAGGTCTTTGAAAGAATTTTAAAAGAGGCTATTTCAAAAAGTTCGTCATGCTGAATTTATTTCAGCATCCGGTATTTAATTGCATGGAACTTCGCTACTTCCAGATCCTGAAATAAATTCAGCATGATAGCCATGTAGCGTCTTTTGGAAATAGCCTCTTTCTTTAATGAGAGTCCGCTCTAAACATTTCTATTGATCGCATTCAGTTCAGTAAATGCTTGCTTAAGACGGTCGATAAATACTTTTTCTCCTTCTCTTAACCAAACACGCGGATCATAATATTTTTTGTTAGGACTATCTTCCCCACTAGGATTACCAATCTGGCTTTGAAGAAAGGCCTTTTTAGATTCGTAATAATTACGAATACCTTCCCAGAAAGCCCATTGCATATCGGTATCGATATTCATTTTAATAGCTCCATATCCAATAGCTTCCGTAATTTGTTTTGGGTCTGAACCTGATCCACCGTGAAAAACAAAATTGATGGGGTTATGCCCTTTGTTAAATTTCTTTTGAACAAAGTCTTGCGAGTTTTTTAAAATGATAGGTTTCAATTCAACATTCCCCGGTTTATATACGCCATGAACATTTCCAAAAGCGGCTGCGATTGTAAAGTTACTTCCTATAGAACTTAATTCTTCGTAAGCAAAAGCTACTTCTTCCGGTTGTGTATATAAACGTGAGCTATCAACATCTGAATTATCTATACCGTCTTCTTCTCCTCCTGTAACACCTAATTCAATCTCTATTGTCATCCCTATTTTGTTCATTCTCTCAAAATATGTTTTGCAGATTTCTATATTTTCATGCAAAGGCTCTTCCGAAAGATCAAGCATATGAGAACTGAATAAAGGCTTTCCATGTATTTTGAAGAATTTTTCTCCTGCATCTAACAAACCATCTATCCATGGAAGAAGTGTTTTTGCCGCATGGTCAGTATGTAATATAACAGGGATGCCGTATGCTTCAGCTAACAAATGAATATGCTGTGCGCCTGAAATAGCTCCTGCAATTGCTGCTTTTTGATTCTCATTGGAAAGACCTTTTCCTGCGAAAAACTGTGCTCCTCCATGAGAAAATTGAATAATAACAGGTGAATTAACCACTTTGGCTGTTTCTAAAACAGCATTAACAGAATCAGTCCCAATGACATTTACTGCAGGTAATGCAAAACTGTTTTTATTTGCGTAATTGAACAACTCTTGTATTTCATTACCATATAAAACTCCAGCTCTAAATTTTTTTGTAAGTGTTTCAGCCATTATTTTTATTATTAGATGTTTATATAAAAAAATTAAGATGCGAATATACGCATGTTTATTTATTATTTTTTAATTATTAAATTAAAATTATTGCATGGCGGTGTTTTTTATGGCCGATAACATTTATCGCAAATTATCTCCTAATTTTAGTAGATTTTTTCTTGTTTAAATGGACGAGAAATATTGTTCTCAATTCGAGGAATATTTATCTCCTAAATCATTAAATGCCTCATTTTAATTACGTTTTTATTTATTCAAGTGGCATTTAATACCCCAATTTATTGTTATCTAAAGCAGGCATGATATTTATTCTTTGATATTGATGGCAATATCTTCACAACAACCAATAAAATATTTAGGAAAAGAATCAGGTGTAGCAAAGAAGCACGCTATAACAATTCCTGCTTCAGTGCCCAACTCATTAGCTTCTTTTTTTATTGAGTTAGCCGGTATTTTCCAATTTACAACGCGTTTTTTTAAGGAAGTCTTTTTTCCTCCTTATGAGTTGGGAGAAGTAATTAGTCAATTCTATAAAATAGGATATAAATCTTTTCCTCTTGTAGGCATTACAGGATTTATAATGGGTTTGGTATTAACGTTACAGTCTCGACCAACTTTGCTTGAATTTGGAGCAGAATCCTGGTTGCCCGCAATGGTGTCTGTTTCCATAGTAAGAGAAATAGGCCCTATTATTACAGCTTTAATTTGTGCGGGTAAAGTGGGATCCAGCATAGGTGCTGAACTTGGTTCAATGAAGGTGACGGAGCAAATAGATGCGATGGAAGTTTCGGGAACGAATCCCTTCAAGTATGTTGTTGTAACAAGAGTTTTAGCAACAACCCTAATGTTGCCGATATTGGTTATTTGGGCAGATGCAATTTCCTTATATGGTTCTTATGTTGGAGTTAACATAAACGGAGATGTTAGTTTTTATCTGTTTTACACACAGGCCTTCGATAAAGTAAGTTTCTCCGATATTATACCATCCATCAGTAAATCTTTTTTCTTTGGTTTTGCCATCGGAATAATAGGCGCTTATAAAGGATATAACTCTTCCAACGGAACAGAAGGGGTAGGGAGAGCAGCAAATTCAGCTGTGGTTACGGCCTCATTACTTATTTTTATAATTGATATGATTGCTGTTCAGATTTCAAGTTTGTTTATGTAACGTTTTTTAAATAAACACATTTCAGGAGAATATTAAATATATGGATAGAACAATGGAAACACTCACCAATGAACTAACTTCTGATAAAACAGTTGCTGAAAAAGATCCTGTTATTCAAATAGAACACCTTAAGAAAAGCTTTGGGAGCCTTACTGTCCTGAAGGATATTAATCTTACTGTTACTAAAGGTGAGAATATAGTTGTACTGGGAAGATCTGGAACGGGAAAGTCTGTGTTGATTCAATGCATAATTGGGTTGCTTTATCCGGATGGAGGAAAACTTTTTGTTTTAGGAAAAAATGTAATGGATCTTAATAAACGTGAATTAAATGATTTACGACTTAAAGTGGGATTTTTATTTCAAAGCGGCGCTTTATATGATTCGATGACTGTCCGGGAAAACCTTGAATTTCCCTTAAAAAGGCATCCGCATGCGTATAAAAATAGTAGTATCAATGAGCAGGTAGAAGAGGCCTTAGAAAATGTTGGACTTATTGATGCTATAGATAAAATGCCTTCAGAATTATCGGGGGGAATGCGCAAGAGAGTTGGCTTGGCACGAACACTTATTTTAAAGCCCGAAATAATGCTTTACGATGAGCCTACAACCGGTCTTGATCCTGTCACATCCAAAGAAATAAGTGAATTAATGCTTAAAATTCAAAAGAGTCAGAAAGTTACTTCCATAATAATTACCCATGATTTAGCGTGTGCAAAGATTACTTCTGATAAAGTTATACTATTAAAGGATGGTGTTAATATTTCAGAAGGAAGCTATAGTGAATTCGAAAAGGATGATAATCCTGACATCAGAGCTTACTTTGAATAAAGTTTTAATTATTAAAAATTGATTACAAATGAAAATAGGAGCAGGATCTAAAATAAAGCTAGGCGTATTTATATTTATTGGTATTGTTTTATTCTTTACAGGTGTATACTATGTCGGTAAATCGAAAAACATGTTTGATACGACGTTTCGAATAACAGGAATATTTCATAACGTAGGAGGCTTGCAGGTGGGAAATAATGTAAGATTTTCCGGTATAAATGTTGGAACTGTTGACGCAATCAATATCATCACTGATACAACTGTGCATGTAGATGTGATAATTGAAGAAAGTCTGCAGAAATTTATTAAAAGTGATTCGAGAGCTATTATTGGTTCTGAAGGACTGATGGGAAATAAAGTTGTCAATATAACTCCCGGTAGTGCGAACTCTAAAATGATAGAAGAAAATGGAATGATAACCACGATTAAGCCTATAGATACAGATGAAATTTTAAAGGATGTTAAAGTTTCAATAGAAAATATTAAAGCAATATCTACTGATTTGGGTAGTATTATGAATAACATCCGTAGAGGAAAGGGTACCATTGGAACATTATTGGTAGATACTGTTTTCGCTGGAAATATAAAGCAAACGATTAGTAATTTGAATAAAGGAACAAGGGGCATTGAATCAACCATGAAGAGTATTAAGAGTGGAACAGACGGGTTTAACGGGACTGTGGAAGCCATAAATAACAGCTTCTTATTAAAAGGCTATTTCAAAAAGAAAGAACAAGCAAAAGAGAAAGGAATAAGCGATCAGGAAAAATTGGATGAAAAGAATAAAGAAAAGTTAGCGGATGAAGAAAAGAAACTGGAGCAAAAGAATCAAAAAAAACTGGCGAAAGAATTGAAAGAAAAAGTAAAGGCTGACAGAGCTGCTTTACGAGATAGCCAAAAATTGGAAGGGCAAATGAAGAAAGAAGAACAAATAAAGAAAGATCAAGAACCGAAATAAGTTACGAAATTAAAAACTTTACAATGATCCATATATTTTATCCTCAAAAAAAAAGGATTCCCAATGAGAATGAACCGAATAGAAATGATCCTACCAGGATTACGCCTGAAAATGATCCTTCTAAGAAAGATCCTACCCGGATAACTCCCGATAATGACCCGAATAAAGTTGATCCAACCAGAGAAGAACCAAAGAAAGCAGATCCAACCCGCATATCTCCAGACAATGATCCTAATAAGGTTGATCCTACTAAGCCTGAGAAAATTTTGCCGAGAGAAGCCTTTAAATAACTCTATTCAAGGACATCCACTTTACCATGCTGATTATTTTACAGCATCTTTTCTATCTTTGCACAACGGAAAAAATAGCGTATTTATTTGTGCATGAGAAATGGTTAAAAATGTAGGGTATATTATTTTGTGTCTTTCTATCGTGATGCTTATTAGTTGTAAGAGTCACAAAACATCTTCTATTGATACATCTTCCATAAATCCTAAGGATTCAAATACGTCAAAAAATATCCGGCTTTATTTTGCTCAAGAGCATTTGCAGCATCAAAAATTGCTTAAGGAGGTAAAGCTTAATAGCAAGTATTTTATATACTCTCACTATCTTTTGAGAGCTTTTAATCCTTACTGGAGTAAAGATGCCAAGATTAAAGAAATGGCAGACAAAGCCTTGTCTTTACTTTCCCGAGCTAAGGAATTCGGACTTGATCCTGCTGATTATGATTATGCTGAAATTTACAATTTAGCCAATGCTATTGCACAGCGTAAAAAAGCAGCCGATAACGGCGAAATGTTAGGAGCCTTTGACTTAAAACTAACAAATTCAATGTTGCTCTTTATTTCTCATTTACATAATGGCAGGCTGAATCCGTATACTTTAACAGTCGTAAAATCTTTGCACCGTTCAAAGGATGATTTATTTACGATTCTTAACGGAGCAATGGACTCGGATGATTTTACAACTACTTTGTTGAAGTGTCAACCCGAGAACAAGGCCTATCATTTACTTCAACAAGCTTTGGTTGGTTATTTAAAAACTAACCATCAATATAGCGATTTCCCTATCCCCAATCGAAAAAAAGATTCTATAGGTTACTATAAAGTGATTACAAATTTATTAATTAATCAAGGATATCTTACGCCGTTTTCTGATACATTACCTCGTTCAATGAAAATTAAAGAAATATCCAATGCTGTAAAACGTTTTCAACATTTTCATGGTCTTATTGAAGATGGAAAATTTGGACAAAGTACTTTGTATGCATTATCTATTCCGGAATGTCAGCGCTATCAACAAATGGTTATTAATATGGAACGATGGAGATGGGAGCCTTCCTTTGAAAAGGATTATCTATTTATAAATATCCCTTCTTACGTATTGTCTGTTATACATGAGGATGACGTTTTATTAAAGCATAAAGTGATAGTAGGATTAGCAGAGCATCCTACTCCTCAATTGAGTAGCAAAATAGACTATTTTATAGTATTCCCGGAATGGTCTATTCCATATAGTATTTCAACTAAAGAAATTCTGCCGATATTAAAAGAGAACCCCAGTTATCTGGACGAAAAAAATTATGTTCTTTTAAATAAGGAAAATAAAGAAATTGATCCGTACAGTATCAATTGGGGAGAGGTAGATGAAAATAATTTTAATTACTATATTCGACAAGCTTCAGGGGATGATAATGCTCTTGGTTTTATTAAATTTATTTTCCCTAATGTATATTCTGTTTATTTGCACGACACACCTTTCAGAACTTTGTTTGAGAAAGAGGCAAGATCATTTAGCCATGGTTGTGTGCGTATAGAAAATCCTTTAGTATTAGCCGATTATTTATTGAGGAGGGATAGTTCAAAAATTTCTTTGAAGAAATTGGAAGAATACATTGAAAAGAAAACTACACAACATATAAGATTAAAACATCCCATGCCCCTTCATATTAAATATTTTACATGCATGGCAAGTAGTGAAGGCCTCTTTTTTTATGATGATGTTTATGACCTGGATGATAGAATAATCAATGCTTTTTTTAATTGATTATTCTGCTGCTAAAAAAGCCAATTCCCTCGAAGAATAGGCAGTCTGATTGATAAAAGAAGATTTCCTTAAATATTTTCGATCCGGATAATACACAAAGAAACAACTTTTGTCTTTAATCAAATCAATTATACTATTTGCGAGATTGTTGGGTAATGCAGGGCATCCCTGACTTCTTCCCAGTCGCCCATATTTATTTACAAACTCTTCACTTACATAATCTGCCGCATGAATTACAATACCTCTTTCACGAGCTTTGTCATTTATGTTCCTCTCAACCCCATCAAGCCTTAATGAATATCCATGTTGTCCGTTAAACTTTTCTCCGGTAATAAAGAATCCCAAACTACTTTGCATGGATGACATTTTGTTGGAAAAATTAGAAGCATATGTACCTCCGGAATTCCGACCATGAGCAATTAAACTTTTATATATAACTTTCTTGAGGCGAAGGTCTATGGCAAAAAATCTTTTTTGGTTACAGGATTTACTATAGTCTACGATTGATAATACGTCATTAGTTATTAGTTTTTTTTCTTTCAAACGAAGGTAGCCTTTTAATGCAGTATGGAAAATTTCAAGGCTTAGATCAGTATCGCCAATCATGGTATATATTTTATCCGCATATTCATTAAAATATAAAAGCGTTTCCTGATCCTTATTAATTTTTGAGGCATGCCCGATTCCTGTTATTGGAAAAATGGATATAACTAGAATAAGTACAGTGACAATGGAAAGTTTTAATAATTGCATGTTTACAAAGTTAGTATTTTTTAAATTTTATACAAGTAAAAACAGGAATTGTCGAATAATATTTTTTGGAAGTAAATAATTAAAAACTTCTATTCTCTTTCACCCATTTACTAATATATGAAGTAATTTTTTCGTTTTCAGTACCTGGAGAAAATAACTGTCCTATACCAATTGCATGTAGTTTATCCATATCTTTTTCAGGAATAATTCCACCTCCGGTTACTAAAATATCATTGATTCCTTTTTCCTTCAGTAAAGACATTATTTTAGGAAAAACAGTCATATGAGCCCCTGATAAAATACTGATTCCTATAACATCTACGTCTTCTTGCACGGCTGCATTAACAACCATTTCAGGTGTTTGACGCAGACCCGCATATATTACTTCCATACCGGCATCCCTTAAAAAAGAAGCGATAACTTTCGCTCCTCTGTCATGTCCGTCCAACCCCACTTTGGCAATTAAAACCCGTATTGGTCTGTTCATTATCTTAACCATGATTTTTATGATTTATTTTATTCCTGTGATTGGTAATTTTATTTTAAGTCTTTTAAAATTTAAACTTTTTTCTCCAAAATTATATTCTGTCTTTAATCATGCTATCATTTAATCAAAAAAATCATAGTTAAGACACCTAATTATCAATAACCTCTATTTCAAAATCATCTAAGTAAAAGGTTCTCTTATCAGGATTCCAAACATAAATACCTATTTGATCCTCTATGTTCTGCGAGATGGGTAAGGAGCAGATTATAAAAAGTTTAGTCCATTTATTTTTTTCTTTAAGGTATCTTTTCAATTGCGAAGATCGCCATAAAACAGGTAATCCTTTTTGTTGTATATCCACTACCAGATGGGCATTGATTGTATTATCAGGGGCGTAAACCCATACACTTGCTCTGATTTTGGCACTTCTTGCAGAGGTGATTTTTGCTAATGGAAGCTTAAACGTAGGACCAAATTCCCTGCTCTCATTATATTTGGAAGAGTACTTTCCTGAGCGGGAAATCTTTTTGCTGCGGAGTATCGAATCGTTTTCCCATTGATGTATTTTCTCAAAATCATGCGTTGCCTTAAACAATACTTTAGGTTCTCCGATTTTATAGAGCGTTATACCTGAATTTATAAATGTATCCCGGCTAACAATAATGCCATATTTGCTTCTGATAAAATCCTCTGCTTCCGCCGGGTCATATACGGATGACCAACCATAAATAAAATAAGGTGTTTGAGAATTATCTATAATAGTTTTTAGCGAATCAAGTCCTTCCGGTTCACCATATCTGTGTGAGAAAATAACAATAGGGCTGTTCAATTTATGGAAGTAATAATTTAAATAATAGGGACTGATAAGGTTGAAGGTCTTAGTAATATTGGCATCTCCATAAAGATCAACCCATTTAATCGTGGTTTTCGCCAATCCTTTAAATTCAGGAAAATGTTGTTGATGATAATAGTCTTTTTCCAGCACTGTACTCCATAAAAGAATTAGAGAAAAGAGTGCCAATATGATTTTATTTAAAAGATTAAACTCCGGATTTACAAATGAAAAAGAAAAAATAAGTAAAAATGGAAAAGAAAACAGAAGGATTGAAACCTGCAAAATAGGGTTTTGATAGATGGAATAATAATAGCCAATGAAATACGGTAATAAGAACCAGATTGCAGCGATCAATTGGAATTTATTAAGCCTTTTTCTAAATCCTAGTAGAAGTGTTAAGAGAAATATAAAACAGAATGTATATAAGACGATTTGAGAATCATTAAAACAATATTGAATGAACTTCTCCAGCCAATCGCTCTTCGGTTTTCCCAGCCATCCTCCAACGCCTCCAATTCCAAATTGGTAAAGAAATATTGGAATATGCGGGATGTAAAGAAGAAAAATAATAAGTACAGATAACAGATACCCTTTTGCAGTTTCTTTTTTTATAAAAAAGAGCCCGGTAATACCCACTATAAGGGCAAATAAGAAAGCATAATGGTGGGTATAGGTTATTAAACTTGTCGCAAGAGAATACCCAATAACATTTAGATATTTCTTTTGGTTTGAATCAAAGAGCAGCTTTGTCCAGAACCAGATAGAAATGAGTGTGAACAACAATCCGAAACTATAAGGACGAGCAATCTGGCTATACAGCAAAGGGAATTGAAGAAAAGCCAATGAAGCAGCAACAAACAAGCCTGTTATTTTATTAAACCATTTTGCTGCTACTAAATAGGAGAACAGTATAGATAATATACCTGCTACTATGAATGGGAATCGAACGCTCGTCTCAGTATCCCCGAATATTTTTATCCAGTAATAGATAAAAGTCTGAGTGCCTGCCGGGTGCATATCATTTAATTTAACTCCATAATGAATCAGATCTTTAAAATTGTTATAATGGGCACGTGATAAGGCACTCAACTCATCATTGCAAAATGAAAATGCAGCACACTGATAAAAACGAAGCAGCACTCCTATTATTAAAATTAGTCCAAGAGCAAGCGTTTCAGAAGAAATTTTTGTTGTTTTTATCATAACAGATGTTATAAAGAAGAACTTTAATTCTTATGATTTTTTTAATCTTTGTCGTATACCTTCGTAAAGAATAACTCCGGTAGCTATACCAACATTTAACGATTCTATAGTGCCAAGTAAAGGAATTTTAACTGTCGCATCGCAACGTTTCAAGTATTCTGAAGAGATGCCATCTTCTTCTGATCCCATGATAATGGCAACAGGGCCTGTAAGGTCAATATTATAATAAAACTGGTCGGTTTTTTCACTACAGGCAATTATCTGAAGGCCACTTTCTTTTAAGAACTCAATAGTCAGTTTTAGATTATTTTCTTTGCATACAGGAATTTTATGCAATGCTCCGGCAGATGTTTTAATAGCATCGCCATTTATTTGAGCAGCTCCACGCGAAGGAATTATAATGGCATGCACGCCGGCACACTCTGCCGTTCTTGCAATAGCTCCGAAATTACGGATATCTGTAATTCTATCTAAAATCAATACTAATGGAACTTCACCTTTTTCGTATATCCCCGGTAAAATGTTTTCAATGAGTTGAAAGGTGATAGGAGAAACAAAGCAAACCGCTCCCTGATGATTTTTTGTTGTCAGGCGGTTCAACTTTTCCACTGGCACATACTGAAACGGAATTACGTGAGAAGTTATTAAAGCTTTCAGCTCTCCTATCAATTCGCCGTTGATCCCATTCTGCAAAAAAAGTTTATCTATTTCTTTACCGGATTTAATGGCCTCAACAATAGCCCGTATTCCAAATAGCAATTCATTTCGACTTTCTTTGTCTTCAGAATGAAAATTACCACGTTTCTCGTATTGCATATATGTATATCTTTTAAATTAAGATCAATGAATCAACGAATTTTCAAATTGGGTTCAATTGTCATTGAATATTCGTCCTTCTCTCCATATTTCTACAGCTTTGAACCAAGGATTTTCATAGATAATGGATCTGCTTAAATTATAATCATTATCTGTAAAAGGATTATCAATTTTATAAAACGTAAAGTTAAGAGAAAACCGATTCGAGGCTTCTCCATAAATCCAACTCTCCGAATTAATTGTTTTATAAATATATTTTGGAGATCCAAGAATATTATAAATTAAGCCTCTGTCTGTCTTCCAGCCTTCTATATAGGACGTAAAATAGCTATTAGATTCCTGTACTCTATTGTAGTAATTTCGAATTAAAACTTTCGAACGATCCTGACTTGAACCGGTGGATAGCCAGAATTGATCGACTGCACTTTTAGGCTTTTTATTTTCTTCCATTTCATTAAATTCCTTTTTTGTAGTAAGGTATCTCAACGGATGCAACAAATCTGCTGCAGAAGTTAATTGGGGATAATTGTCGTGAAAACGAAATACAGTAATTCCGTTTTTAGTTGAAGTATCTGACTGAATGTGGTAAAAACCTTCTTTCTCAAATTGCAATGGAGTATTCAATCCACCGGTTATGGTATACATGCTGTCAGGGGAATAGTTAAAAGCATTTTGGTGTTCCATAGAATAAGGAGGCAGGGAAAGAGGGAAATTCCGATGATAATAATTTACATACAACTTTTTAATACTTGAATCACGAGAACTTAATAAAATCTTTTCTTCCTTGGCAATATAATTTCTGAAGAGTGGTTGTTTTTCAGTATCCGTTATATAAAAATTTTGACGTGTGAATAAATTTGATTTTTCAATGTTTATAAATGCGTTAGTATATTGATTCCTGTTTTTATCGTAGAAAGTAATTTCTAATATATAGTCTTTTTGAACAGGTGTTTTAAAATCTAAAAACTTAGAAATCTGTTTTGATGTGTCAGTTTGCATAGGACTAATCAACACACTTCCGCTATCAGCAATTTCACTCATTTTTATTGAATGATAAAGAGTGTAAGAAACTTTTATAGGCGCACTAAAGCTTCCATTTTCAGTGCTGCTAAACAAAAACTCGTTGGTATTCAATTTGTAATAAAGTCGTGATGTGTTATCCGATAGGTGATGTACTACAAATTGAGCATGCAGGTTGGTGACATCTTTTCTATACTGATAAGCAAAGTTATTGTTGGTGATTTTATTTGTTGAGTAACAACCGGCAAAAAATAAAGTCAAACTCAAAAGCCTTCCTATACTAGATTTAGGGTTTTGATGAAAGCTGAAATAAATTAATAAAAATCGTATATTTTTCAACTATTCGTTAAGTAAAATTGGATTGATATCGTCAGAATCAAGATATTTTTCAGGAATAGACTTTGTTGTTTTTGCACCCAATTTTTTAATTTGTTCTACACTCGAAATCAGATTTCCTCTGCCGTCTTTTAATTTATTTATAGCACTATCATAAGCTATTTTTGAAGCATCAATGCTTTTTGATATGCGGTCCATATCTTCAACAAATCCTACAAATTTATCATACAAACGGCCGCTTTGCTCTGCTATTTTCAATACATTTTTGCTTTGTCGTTCCTGTTTCCATATAGAAGAAACTGTTCTTAAGGTAGCAAGTAATGTAGAAGGACTAACAATCACAATTTTTCTGCTCCATGCAAAATCAAATAACTCAAGATCGGCTTGCACAGCGATACTGAAGGAAGATTCTATAGGAACAAAAAGAAGGACAAAGTCAGGCGTATTAAAATCTGTGGAGGTTTGATAGTTTTTATCACTTAACATTTTAACATGATTTCTGACCGATAGTATATGGTCTTTTATATAGCGTTCTCTGTCTTCTTCGGTGTCTGCGTTCACGCATGCTTCGTATGCAATTAAAGAAACTTTTGCATCTATGATAATATGTTTATCGTCAGGAAGAAAAATTGTTACATCAGGTTGTATTCTTTTACCTTCTTCGTTAGTCGTGCTGACTTGAGTTTTGTACTCCGCATCCTTTACCAATCCTGAACGTTCCAAAACCTTTTCAAGAATAAATTCGCCCCAATTCCCTTGCTTTTTATTGTCTCCTTTTAAGGCTGTGGCTAAGTTATTTGCCTCGGCACTTATTTGTTTATTCAGATCAATCAGGTTTTTGATTTCCGTTTTTAAAGTCACTCTTTCTGCCAGTTCTGCTTTATATGTTTGATCAACCTTCGTTTCAAAATCTTTGATTCGTTCCTTTAAAGGATTTAATATGACATCAAGGTTGGTTTTGTTTTGCTCTGTAAATTTTTTGCTTTTCTCTTCTAATAATCTATTGGCGATGTTTTCAAATTCTGTAGTAAACTTTTTTTGAATGTCTTCCATTTCTTTTTTGTTCTCCTGTAGTTTCACTTCCATATTTTTAAATACTTCTTCCGCTTTCGCCAATCTTATCTTTGCGGATTCCAGCTCTTTTCTTTCGGCTACTAATTCTATCGAAAGTTTTTCTTTTTCTGTTGTCGTATTTTCTAATCTATCCTTAATGATACTTTTCTCTTTATCGATAGCAGTATATTGTTCAGCCGAAATCCCCACAGGTTGATCAAACTTGTTTTTTGCTATAAACCATGCTGTTACTGCTCCAATGGAGATTCCAATAAGTAAAAATAATAGTTGCATATTTAAGAATTTATCCCTCGTGTAAAAATACTAAAATATTTGCGGATTAGTTAAATTGTTCATTAGATGAAATAGGACAAAGTCGGAAGTTCATTATCCTGAACTCATTTCAGTATCTGCTTATTTCAAGGCTGTACTCTCAATATAATGAACAGATCCTGATCCGCCTCAGGCGGACAGGATGACTGCATTTGATATTTTTAAAAAAAATAACTCAAGTTTAAAAGTAATTAACAATTCCAAAATGGATTTTCCCTTCCCGAAAAGATATCGGGTTGTCAAATTGTTTTCCTAGTGCATACGTAACAGAAAAAATGCCCAGCTTGGTTTCAAAAGTAATACCGGCACCGTATCCGTAGGGTGTGTCTTTTATTTTTTTGTTGATGCTGTTGTTCTGATAAGTCGCCCCGTTAAGAAACCCGAATAAATAGGCGTTTGTTTCTATTATATATCTGTATTCCAATTTTAGGATAGTGTAGGAGGAGGCAAATATTGATTCTTCATCAAATCCTCTCAGAGTTTTTAGTCCGCCGATTCTATAAAGTTCGTTTTGAAATATAGAGGAGCTAATTAAGTGTGCACCTTTTACGCCTGCGTTTATTACCATCCTGCTTGACAGCGATAAATAAGTGTCTATAGTATAATCGATATTGTATTGGGTAACATCTAATTTTATGTTGTCATACAAATAAGCAGGAATTTTATTATTCTTTGTAATGTGTTTGTTTCCTGCGCCGGCATTAGCTTCTATGGTATATCCCTTCCTGGGATTTAGGCGATAATCTAATTTTTCTTTTTTTAATCCCAAGCCATAAATGGTAGAACTAACATCCGCAAAATCAGGTAGTGCAATAGCATTTTCCAGACCGTACGTTGAAAGTAAGGTTGATTGTTTATTGTTGATAAAAATTTTAAGATAATTACCTCCCTGCAAAAGGTATTGGATGCCAACACTTCTAAATAAATCAACAAAAGAAGTGTCTTTTTTATACAATGATAAATTGAGTTCGATACCAAATGGGGAAGAAAAAATGAACGGATAGATAAAGCGTGTTTTTAAATCCTGTGTATTAATACCTATTTTTCGCCAGTTTAAATCGATTTGTTCTCCATGCCCGAAAGGACTTACCAGATTTAATTTTGCCTCGCCTGTAACCACTATTTGTGCTGTATTGTCGGCTTTAGGCAAAAAACCAATGATGCCATCAAACTGGTTGGCTTTTTTATCATTCAGGTATAGGTATAATTTTGCATCTTTATCTGTAAAAAAAACAGTGCTGGGTCTTGTTTCCTTTAAAAAAGGAAGCTCCCTGAGACGGCTGCTTATTTTCCCAATTAATGATTCGTTATATAAACTGTTAGGTTTGATGCTTAAATAACTATACAAATAAACAGGAGTGATTTTGGCATCTCCTTTTATAATAATACTGTCAATTTTCACAAGCATATGTTTGTTTAAATTAAGTGTTGCCTGAAAAGTATTGTCTTTTATTATTGCACTATCCAGCTTAATTGAAGCGAAGGGGTATCCGGTATTTTCACAATAGTCTAGGATTTTTTCTTGCAATTTTCTCACTTCAGCATGTGAAAATGGATTATTGTTATATAGTTTTTCACGGTAACCTATTAAACTTAAAATATCTTCGCCCACATTTCCTTTCTGTAAATGCGCCCATTTATATAGTACGCCTAAATGAATAAAGGCAGTCATATTCAATGAATCGCTGCGCGTACTATCCAAAGAAGCGGCTAAATACCCATTTTCATTTAATTTAAATACGTATTTCCGGACTTCTTTTGTTCTTTCAAATGGACTTATAAATGTATTCTTGTAGGAAAATAAAGTGGAGCTTTCTGCTGTTTGAAGCTTTGAATTCATACTATCATTATCAGTGATCCTAATTTTTAAGGACCATTTTTGCTGAGCTTTAGCAGAAAAAAAAGATATAGTAAGAGCAAAACAGATTAATATTTTGATTATATATAAATTGATATTAAAAGTATCCTCCATTTATTTCAATAAATCTTCTACATAGATAAGCATTATTCTATTCTCCAATCAATCTCAGGTAAACCCTGCTCCTTTAATAGTGCATTCGTTTTTGAAAAATGGGTACATCCAAAAAAGCCATTGTTGGCAGAGAAAGGAGAGGGGTGTGCTGCTTTTAGTATAGAATGCTTTGATGCGTCAATTAATGCTTCTTTAGCTTGAGCATATTTGCCCCATAACAAAAACACAAGTCCTCTTTTTTCAGCCGATAACTGTTTGATTGTAGCATCTGTAAAAATTTCCCATCCTTGATTTTGATGAGACCCCGGCTGATTAGCCCTTACAGTCAGCGTAGCATTTAAAAGCAGAACTCCCTGACGCGCCCAGGGGTCAAGATTCCCGAATTTAGGGATAGGAATACCCATATCATTTTTGAGTTCTTTAAAAATATTTATTAAAGATGGCGGAGGTTTTACCCCATCAGATACAGAAAAGCAAAGTCCATTTGCCTGACCTGACCCGTGGTATGGGTCCTGACCAATAATCACCACTTTTACTTTAGAAAATGGTGTTTCATTATAGGCGGCAAAGATTCGACTACCTGGAGGATAAATTATCGCACCTGATCCTTTTTCTTTTAAAAGAAAAGATTTTAAATTTTTGAAGTATTCGGAAGAAAACTCAGCCGCTAATGTTGTTTTCCAACTGGAATCAATACGTGGATTTATTTCACTCATTCTTTTGTCTTTAAATAAATTAAACAATGGTATGCTCCTTGAGGTTATTTACAATTGATTGTTGATAAGTTTAGGTAAAAATAATTTGTTTAATTCCTGAACAATCATTATGTTTGTATTTCGCAGATGAACAATAAATAAAATTTAATTAGTTATATAAATATATCTCATGAAAAAAATAGTATTGGTTGTTAGTTTATTGGCAATTGTTGCTTTAATATCTGCATGTAAAACACATGAAAGATGTGCGGCTTATGGTAAATACGGAAGTATTGAAATAAAAATGAATATGACTAAGGCTTAAATAATTGATATTATTACCTAAACAAAAACAGTAGTTTTTAACCGAGACTACTGTTTTTGTTTTTTTACATTTCATAAAAAAGAAAAATCCTTTCTCTTTTTAATTATAATTAAAAGTTACTATTTGTTTAATTTCTCCGCTTAGGCTTTTGCTAACAGGGCATGTATGAGCTGCGTTTTCAAGCAATTTTTTATCCTCATCCTTGAAATTGTTTTTGGGCATATCAAAAACAACATGAATCTCTGAGACTCTTCTTGGGTTGGATGTCATTATTTTTGTTATTCCAATTTTAGTATCCTTAATATCTAAATTGTGTCTTTCTGCTACAATACCCATTATGGTAAGCATGCAACTACCTAAAGATGCAGCCAATAAATCGGTGGGCGAGAAAGCCTCTCCTTTTCCATTATTGTCAATGGGGGCATCGGTAATAATTTTCATACCCGACAATAAATGGATAGCTTCTGTACGAAGAGCTCCAAGGTATATAGTTTTTATTGTTTCCATCCGTCAAAAGTAAATAAAAAAATGTTGTATATTTATAGCTTGTAAGGTTACACAGTTTTTTATGTTCAAGAAAGAATTATTTTTGCTTTTGCTCTTCCTGTATCCACTGACAATGTGGGGTCAGGATTTGCCTTTTCCTGATGATGAGACACATCGTCATTTTAAGAATGAGGCTGTTGGTGGTGTCGTAATTCATCAAAATGGATGGGGAGCTTTTTTTAGAAAGGGAAAACATCTTACCGGTTATAAAAAGAAAATGTATGATATAGAAGCTGTCACCATGCAAAGTCCGAAGGAGTATTCTATTGTTAATACTACCTATGATAATACCAGTTCTTTCGTTTTCGGAAAACTGAATTCTCTTTTAATTTTAAGAACCGGTATGGGAATTCAGAAAGTATTATACAGTAAAGCAGACAGGGGAGGTGTGGAAATTAAATATAGCTATTATGGCGGAATCTCCTGGGGCATTACAAAACCTGTATTTTTAGATATCCTGCATGCATCACCCGGACATTATAGTTACGATATTACTACAGAAAAATATGATCCGGTTAAACATATTTACATTGATAGTATTTATGGGAAATCATCCTTCGGTAATGGTCTTGGTGATTTAAAATTGCATCCGGGAATATACGGCAAGCTCGGACTTAACTTTGAATATGGAGCCTATGACGATGTCGTTAAAGCAATTGAGGCGGGTATTGTTATAGATGCATATCCAAAAGCAATACCAATAATGGCTTTTATACCTAATAATAATATATACTTTTCTTTCTACATTAGTTTTATGTACGGAGGAAGGTGGAAATAATAAAGAAAATGTCAATTAAAGAAACAACAACTGAAGATCCTATTCCTATTAAAAATAAAAAGCCCAATTGGTTAAGAGTTAAATTGCCAATAGGGAAGGAGTACGCCAAAGTTCGTACTATTGTTGATACGCATAAATTACATACCATCTGTGAAAGTGGAAGTTGTCCTAACATGGGAGAATGTTGGGGAGCAGGAACGGCTACCTTTATGATTTTAGGAAATATATGTACACGTTCATGTGGTTTTTGTGCGGTGGCTACCGGGAGTCCTTCTGCAGTTGATTTAAAGGAGCCGATGAATGTAGCCGAGTCCGTTCGCTTAATGGAAGTGAAGCATTGTGTTATCACCTCTGTTGACAGAGATGATTTAAAGGATGGCGGCTCTATCATTTGGGCAGAAACAATTTTAGCTGTACGCCGCTTAAATCCTGAAACAACAATGGAAACATTGATACCGGATTTTCAGGGAAAATGGGAGAATTTGCAAAGAATTATTGATGCCCATCCTGAAATTATATCTCATAATTTGGAAACAGTTAAAAGGCTTACTAAACAAGTACGTGTGCAAGCTAAATACGAAAGAAGTATAGACGTGCTTGACCGTCTGAAAAAAGCAGGCATGAAAACTAAATCGGGTATTATGCTTGGGCTTGGCGAAACACAGGAGGAAGTTTACGAAGCAATGGATGATTTACGTAGTGTAAATGTTGATATTTTAACATTAGGTCAGTATTTACAACCTACAAAAGCACACCTTCCAGTATTTGAATTTATTACTCCTGAGCAATTTGAAGCATATAAAACGGTGGCAATGGAAAAGGGTTTCCGTTATGTGGAGAGTGGTCCATTGGTTCGTTCTTCGTATCATGCTGAAAAACACTTGTTCTAATTTTTTCAATACAATATGAAACACTCATCCCGATTGCAACCGGTAAAAAAGGATATAAGATTTTTAAGAGTATTCCATGAGACCGATTTATAACAATTATTTACGAATGAAATTTTTTTACATTCTTATAATTGCAATCAACATTCTTTTAACGTGTTTCCACGCTGTTGCTCAACAGCAAGCGGAACCATGTGCAACTGAAATATTATTTAGGGAAGCTGCAAAAAAAGATCCCTCTTTGTTATTGAAAAGACAAGCGCTGGAAGATCAGACCACAAATTTTATACTTTTAAAAAAACGCCAGAGAGTTGCTGCCGAACAGTTAAGAATAATACCGGTTGTGGTACACGTTATTCATGAAGGTGGCCCTGAAAACATATCAAAAGCTCAGATTGAAGACCAGATTAGAATTTTAAATGAAGATTATCGCAGATTTAATGCCGATACAATAAACACTCCTGCACCATTCGTTTCTGTAGGAGCTGATTGTAATATCGAATTTCGCCTTGCAAAAAAAGATCCCTTGGGAAACTGCACGGATGGTATTGTTCGGGTATTTTCAGATCGAACAAACAATGCCAATGACTCGTCCAATGCAGATGAGATTAAAAAACTCAGTGTTTGGGATAATAGTCGTTACCTGAATATCTGGACTGTGAAAAGTTTTGTGGCGATGTCTAAAGGAACACTTCTTGGTTACGCTCAGTTTCCTGATGGTGGACCAAATGCATTGGATGGAGTTGTTATTCTTTCAAGTTATATCGGAAGCATTGGAACAGCTTTAAATAATACATCCGGGGGCAGGGTCGCAACACATGAAATCGGTCATTGGTTAAATCTCAGACATACATGGGGGGACGCAGAGTGCGGCACGGATCAAGTTGAAGACACACCTCCTCAGGAAGCATCGAGTGTGGGTTGTCCTGTTTTTCCACAAGTGACTTGTGGTGGACCAAACGGAGATATGTTTTCAAATTACATGGATTACTCTAATGGAAAATGTCAAAATATTTTTACAAAAGGACAAAAGCTACGAATGGATGCGACGTTAGCCGGTTTTCGAGCTAAAACCATTTCTCAAAGTAATCTTGTTTTCACCGGAACGGATGATGCATCACCAAATGTAACATGTCTTCCAAAAGTTGCTTTTACTTCAAATTATAAAACTGTATGTGAAGGGAGCTTCGTTACTTTTAATGATGGATCCTATAATGGAACACCCAATACAACGTCCTGGACATTTGAAGGAGGAAGCCCGCAAACGTCTACAGATCCTAACCCTGTAATTCAATATGTTACTGCCGGAGCCTATCGGGTTACTCTGGTAGCTGAAAATAGTGCCGGTAGCGCTACTTTAACTAAAGAGCAAATGATTTATGTATCGGCTGCAACGCCTTCCTTTAGTGATCCTTTTGTTGAAAGTTTTGAAGATGCATCTTATCCTGACGCAGATTGGATTGTTGTTAACGATGACAATGGACCAACCTGGGCTAAAACAACTGCATGTTCCTATTCCGGGAATGGAAGTATTAAAATAGAGAACTTTTCAGGCAATCAACCCAATGAAGTGGATGAGCTTATTAGCCCTACAATTGATCTGACAAATGTACCTGCTCCTAAACTTACGTTTCGTTTGGCCTATGGACAGAAAGACCCGGCATATCAGGATAAATTAACCATATTTGTTTCAACGGATTGTGGTAAAAATTGGACTCTCTGTTATTCTAAACTAGGAAATGCGCTGTCAGCTCAATCAGGTGGATTGCAATACACCGATTATGTTCCTAAAACTAAAGCAGAATGGAAGATGGAGACTGTTGATTTAAATCTCACCACTACACTTCAACGGTCGAATGTTCGTCTTAAATTTCAATTCACCAGCGGAACAGGAAATAATATTTATATTGACGATGTAAACATTAGCAAGGTTGCGGTAGGCATGGAGAGCCTGACAGCAGATAATTTAAAGTTGACTGTTTATCCAAATCCGGGAGATGAGAATATGCTTATCAATTTTAGTTTGGACAAAGGACAAGAGGCAGACTTAAAAATTTACGATGTTTTAGGCCGTGAAGTAACCACTCTTGTTAGTCAGAAATTAGCAGCAGGTGATTACCAATTTAATGTAGGAAAAATTGATCATACCGGAATTTATTTTTTAAAGTTGAAATTGGATAATGCGATTTTAACGAGAAAGCTAATTTTAAATTCTAAGTAATTTTAGATTAGAAAAACTACACAATTAAGACAGGCCGACTAATGCAGAAATAAGCGCAATATGCGATTACTGAAATGTTAGTGGCAAGCATTCGACAACAGAGCAAACAGAACGAACAGACATATAATTTAACAACTAAAACAAAATAAATAACATGGCAAAATATTTAAGAACATCTGGAATTTCCGCAGCGGTTGAAACCCTTATTCTTGAAGCTCGAGAAAGACTTTACATCATTAGTCCCTATCTAAAACTTTCGGACAATATCAAACAACTACTGAATGACAAGGAACGAGAGAAAATAGAAGTTAGAATCATTTTTGGTAAACAAGAACTTAACCCAACCGAAATGAGTTACCTTCAAACTCTAAAATATGTTCGTTTATATTTTTTTAAAAATCTGCATGCTAAATGTTACCTCAATGAAAAAAGAATGATTATTTCGTCAATGAATTTGTATGAATTTTCTCAACAAAACAACCGAGAAATGGGAATATTAATTGAGCGAGCAGACGAATCAGACAAACAAGTTTATGAAGATGCATGGAAGGACATTGAATCAATTTTGAACAACGCCACAGACTTTGCTTATGTTTCAGCACCTAAAGAAATTGAGAAAGTGAAAAATGAGCCGACCAGACAAGAACCGACCGCAAATTATTCTAAACCGACTCCAGAAAAACCAGTATATACAGGAGCAAATGGAAAGGGACATTGTATTCGTTGCAATGACCCCATCGCACTTAAACCTCTTGTGCCTTACTGCAAGGAATGTTTCTACAAATGGAGAGATGAAGACGGAAAAGAAGATGATTTTACCGAAGGCTTCTGCCACATTTGTGGCAAGAAAGAAACAACCTCTAAGGAAAAACCATCTTGTTACAAATGCTACACTGCAAATAAAAACAAACTTGAATTTCCTATTTCATAGGCCGACCTTACGACCAAAAGCGGACACTAATTCCCCGCTAAGCTGGATTTGCAATCCAGCTTTAAGTTTTGGTAGATTTGTAATCTACGGTAGATACATCATATTGTTGGGGAAGTAATTGAAAAATTAAATAATTCCAGTCGTTTTTGTTTATTGTAAAATTGTAAATCCCCGACAAATGCTTAGAAAGGGTTTGCTTCATTCGTTAGTGGCAATTGTAGCGAAGGATAGCCAAATCATAAATTTGGAATAATTATTGATTTTTTTGTATCTTAGAAGAGTGAAAAAACATAAAGAAACAGGCCTCGACTTTGAGGTTGACAAGCTAACAAATTCCATTGAAAATATTATTACCGGTGACAGTTTTGCGACCGATGTTTCCATTATGACCAGCAAGGATCTTAAAGAAATTACTAAAAAAAACAATTGGACTTTTAATTGGCGCGAAGAATGTATACAGCCAGAAAGAGATGTCTATAAGCTGACCATTGTTAACAACCAGACAGTTATTCAAGGACTTATTAGTTTAGAAATTAAGGCTGACCATATTTATATGCACTTAGTTGAAAGTGCTCCTTTTAACAAAGGTAAAGGAAAAGTTTATTCAGGAGTTCCAGGAAACCTTGTAGCATTTGCGTGCAGACTTTCTTTTCAGCGCGGACACAAAGGGAATATTGCATTTATTTCTAAATCTAAACTTATTGACCATTATGTTGAAAGTTTAGGTGCTATGCATTTTGGTGGACGAGTGATGATTATTGACACCAAAGCAGCTCTAAAACTAATCGATAAATACTTTCCAAATTCGTAATCATGAAAACAAAAAGGCAAGAATTAGACGTGGACTTTATAGGCGGACAAGGTCCGTTAACTGCTGAAGAGGAAAAAGCTCTTAGTGACTTTTTTAAAAAAAGATTGCAATCAAAACCTGAGAAAATCACTCGACCAGCAAGTAGCAAAAAACGGGTGAAAGTCTCAGTTTAACACTGTTGACTAATAAACAACTGGCCTGATCGGAATATTAATTAACTTAAAACAAACGGACGTGATATTAAAGCCAATCCGTTCATCTATAAGTTTCCAAGCTCAACTTGCCTTTTTTAAATTCGGCAGGCTCACCACCAATAGCACAAAGCAGGCAGTGATGAGTTTTAACAAATTAGGGTTGATGCCTATTGTTAATGAAAATGCGAGGATCAGACGAAAGAGAATGCTTCCAACAATAACGCCTCCTAACCTCAGCGTTATATTGTTAATCTTTAACCAGTTTGTTAAAGTCTCTCCAATCATTACAGATCCTAAGCCAAGAATTACAATTCCAATCCCCATGTTTATATCGGCAAAGCCCTGGTATTGCGCTACCAGAAATCCACTTAAAGCAACCAGTCCGTTAGAAAGGCCAAGCCCCAGTATTTTCATTCGATTCGTATTTACACCTAATGAGCGCGCCATAGTTTCACTGTTGCCTGTTGCACGCATGGCAATACCAAAATCCGTTTTTAATAACCGTGTAATAAAAAACCAAATGAAGCCCGAAAATAAAAAAAGACTTAAGAGTTGAGCTAAAAATGAATTGGAAACAAAAGACAAATAATCAAAAATAGATTTAGTTTCCAGCAGGGGTAAGTTCGAACGTCCTAACAATGTCAGGTTAACAGAATACAGAGCCGTCATAACCAGAATGCCCGCTAATAGGGCATTGATCTTAAGTCGTGCATGAATGAAACCTGTAATGGATCCTGCTATTGCTCCCGATGCAAATGCAGCAAGACAAACTGTTGGAACGGGATACTGCTTGCTTAAAAGAATTCCGGTAACTACGGCTCCTAATGTGTAACTTCCATCCGTTGTAATATCGGGAATATTAAAAATGCGCATGGAGATAAAAATCCCAAGGCCCATAGCAGAAAGCGCTAAACCTAACATAATAGCGGAAAGGTAAAAGCTCATTGTATTTCAGTAAAATTGTTTTGAAAATGAATATTTTTTTTACTTATCATATTCTCCCATTTTTCAATTGATACTTTGATTATAAAAAGATTGAATTTCAACATACGGTGTCATTCGGGCGAAGTGAGTAATCTTAATAGAAAATGTATAGTAGAGTTTATTGTTATTCATAACGTAATGCGTCAATTGGATTAAGCGCTGCTGCTTTCCTTGCCGGATACCAACCAAAGAAAAGTCCGATAGCTGCTGAAAATAAGAAAGACAACAAAACGGAAGACATGGTAATTACAACGGGCCAACCTCCAAATTTTGCTACCAATTCCGAAATCGTTATGCCTAAAGCAATTCCAATCAGTCCTCCGACAAAACTAATGACGATAGACTCAATCATAAATTGTATCAGGACATCTCTGCCTTTCGCGCCAATAGCCATACGAATACCTATTTCCCTTGTTCGTTCTGTAACTGATACTAACATAATATTCATGATGCCAATACCACCAACCAATAATGAAATACTTGCAATACTGGCCAAGAGAATGGTCATTACTTTAGAAATGGTTCCAAATATGTTGCTGATGTCTGATTGTGTACGAACAGTAAAATCATTATCGTCTGAAGGAGCAATCTTATGCTTCTCGCGTAGCAGGCTGGAAACTTCATCCACTGCATCATCTATTTGTTCTTCAGATTTTCCTGAAGCAAGTATGCTATTTATATACATGGAAGACGACATCATTCTTTTTTGAACAGTTGAAAACGGGGCTATGATAACATCGTCCTGATCTTGTCCAAATGTATTTTGTCCTAATTTAGAAAGTACACCAATAATCTTAACAGGAATACTATTGACACGAATAATCTCGCCAATAGGATTAGCGTTTTCGTCTCCAAACAAATTCAAAACAACAGTTATTCCAACTATGCATACTTTTGCAGCAGCGTGGTCATCAGCAGTTGTAAAACCACTCCCCTGTGCCAGGGTGAGAGAACGTATAATTAAGTAATCGTTATTAACTCCCATAACCATTGTGCTCCAATTTTGAGAACCGTAAATTACCTGTGCTCTCTTTTGGTCAACAGGCGATATATGATTTACCAGATCACAATTGGCAGCAATTGCTTCAACATCTTCTACCCTGAGGGTTTGGTTAGTTGATGCCCCCTGCCTTACACCTCCCTGTGCATTAGAACCCGGAAAAATCATAATAGAATTGGTTCCAAGGCTGGCAATAGATGCTTTAATATTTTGGTTTGAACCTTCACCGATAGCCAACATAGCAATAACAGAAGCAACTCCAATGATAATACCGAGCATCGTTAAAAAACTTCTGAGTTTATTCCTCATTAGCGAACGGTAAGCGACTTTTACTAAGTTAAAGATTCTCATGTTGTTAATTTCTCTTCAGTAAGAGCAGCTATTTTTTTTAACTCTTCTGTTGCATTTTTTCTTTCTTTCACAGGCTCATTCGTGATAATCTTTCCATCTTTAAAAACAATATTACTTTTGGCAAACTGAGCTATATCCGGTTCATGGGTAACCATTATAATCGTAATTCCTTTATCATTTAACTTTTGAAATATTTCCATTATCTCGTAACTGGTACGCGAATCAAGATTGCCGGTTGGCTCATCAGCCATTATTACTACAGGATCATTTATTAACGCGCGTGCAATAGCGACACGTTGCTGTTGTCCTCCTGACAATTGGTTAGGCATTGAATTTACCCGATCGGCAAGGCCTACCGACTTAAGTGCGTTAAACGCTTTGCCTGTTCGTTCTTTTGCGCCAACTTTGTTGTTATACAACAAAGGCAGTTCTACATTTTCCAAAGCAGAAGTCCGTGGTAAAATATTAAACGACTGAAAAACAAAGCCCAGTTTACTGTTCCTTAGTTCCGCCAATGCGTTTTTATCACGACCGAGTATATCCACTCCTTCCATTAAATACTCTCCACTTGTTGGGTTATCTAGGCAACCCAATATATTCATAAAAGTAGATTTGCCTGATCCGCTCGCACCCATAATAGCCATAAACTCTCCTTTATTGATGGTGAGAGAAACAGCACTAAGCGCGTGAACCTCTATATCTCCTGTGCGATAGGTTTTGGTCAAATCCTTTACTGTAATTAAATTTTCCGAATCAGCCATATTATTTTTTCTTTGAAGGAAACTTAGGCATAAAAGGATTTGTTGAGGTTTTAGCATCTGTAGCAATAGGCGAATGATTAATACCTGTTGCTACTTCATCCCCTTCATTCACATTACCGTTTATTTCTGTAAAAGAGCCGTCATTAAGCCCTTTTGTTACTTGTATTGGAAAAACATCTTTATCTTTTATTATCCACAAATAGCCTTTTGCTCCATTCACTTCTATAATTTCTTGTTTTTTTACTTCGCTTGAAGTACGCAACTTTTGCATCCAAAATTTCTTTGTAGAGTCAGGCAGAAGTTTAGATGCCTGAATGTATTCAACAGGTGGAATAAACGTAAAAGCATTGCTAGCTACTTTTAATACATTTTTGCGCTGCTGAATAAAAATATTTGAATTGGCAGTAAGTCCTGGCATCAGTTTCAAATCAGGATTCAGAACTTCAATAATTACTACATAATTAACTACGTTCTGCACCATTACAGGTTGATGCCTTACTTGGGTAACCACTCCCGTAAAAACATCATTCGGATAAGCATCAACAGTAAACTTTGCTTGCTGTCCCACTTTCACCTGACCTATATCTGCTTCATCTACGTCTGCCTGCACTTGCATCTTTTTTAGATCGCATGCAATAGTGAAAAGCACAGGACTGTTAAAACTCGCAATCACCATGTTTCCTACTTGTACGTTTCTGGAGATTACCATACCACTTATCGGTGCAGTTATAGTACAGTACCGCAGATTGATTAGTGCTCTGTTTAATTGTGCTTGAGCTGAGATTACGTTGGCTTGATTTGTTTGATATGCTGTTAAGGCTTGATCATATTCAGCCTGAGCCGCTACCTTATTGTCAAATAAGTTTTTTGACCGATCGAACTCTCGTTTGGCCTCATCCACAGCAACCTGCGCCTTTTGCAAAGTGGCTGAAGCATCTAATTTAGCAGCGTAATAAAGAGTAGTGTCCAATATGGCGATCACTTGTCCTTTTTTTACAATAGCATTGAAATCCACTTTTATTTTTGCTATAATTCCTGAAACCTGTACACCAACATCCACAGATGTATCCGCAACCATAGAGCCTGTAGCGGTAACTAAAAGATTTACGTCACCCTTCTCTACAGATACATTTCTCCAGTAATATACTGTGGTTTTATTTTCGAAATGATGAACGAATATTACTGTCAATATAAGTAACACTGTAACAACTGAGATAATTATAATTATTTTCTTCTTCATTTTATTTAAAAGATTAAAGGCTTACCTAAGTAGAAATCAACCATTTTTGTTTTTAATACATAATCATATTTTGTCTGGATCAAGGACATGGACACTTTGTTGAAATTGTTTTTTTCAATCAGAAAATCGGTTGCACTAAGCACACCTACTGTATATTTTTTTTCCATATCGTTATAGGTACGTTTTTCTAATTCCATTTGCTCCTTTGTTGCGACCAACTTTTTTCCTGCTGACACCTGATTGGTATAAGCCATTTCAATACTTTTTCTCAAATCGTTTTTTGTTTGTCGCTCATTCCATTGCGCGTTTATCACATTTATCTTCGCAATGGCAACATTACTTTTCACCTGTAGATTATTGAATATTGGTACAGACAACGTGAGGCTTATGGCTTGACTGAAATTATTTTTCAATTGGTCTGATAAAGGATCATTTTGTCTATTAATGATTGTAAACGGAACCATCCCTGTAACGGGCTGTGTCACATCGCCATTTAGATATCCAATAGTTGTGGATTGATATGTTGTAAATTCAGTGATATTGCTTCTTGCACTGGAATATCCTGTTTTAAGTGCTCCGCCAATAATCAATTTAGGCAACCTTCCGCTTTCAGCCATTTTTAAATTAAACAGAGCAGCATTCGTTTTCAGCGAAGCGCTTTTGATCTGTGGTAGAAAACTTTCAGAAGTTTTATCTATATCTTCAGATGACATAGGGATTTCAGGAAATAGTTCTTTCAGCTCCTGCCGTTCGATGTCAAAGTCACTCCTTACAGGTGTTTCCATGAGTTGTAACAGAGTTAACTTATCTAACTGCAATTGATTTTCTGCATTCACTTTTGTGAGTTTATCCGAAGCTAACTGGGACTGTATTTGGAGTAGGATTAATTCAGCCACTTTCCCGAAATCAACAAATTTTTGTGTCTGCTCCACTTGAGTAATGGTTGCTTCCACCTGAGCCTGCGCGACATCAATGGCTTCGTAATCCATAAGCACTTGCATATACCCGGCCAGAACATTAAGCATAATATCATTTTTTGTTTTTTCAACATCCAGCATACCTGCTTCGTAAATGAGCTTGTTTTGCTTGACAGTATTAATTAAAAGGTATCCGTTAAAAAGTGTAACCGAACTATTTAAAGAGAGGTTATTAATTGAAATACTCTTGTTAGTATATTGATATGTGTAAGGATCCAATGAATACCCGGAATTTAAGCTATGTGCATCGTTCAGATTAAGATTGGGAAGTACGGCAGCTTTTGATTGCACAAGGTTTATTTGGTTTATTTGACTGCTCAGTTGTTCTTGATTGAGGGATATATTTTTTTTAAATGCGGTATCAATACATGCTTTCAAAGACCATTTTTTTGTCTGTGCCTGCAATGATGAGATACAGCAATAAAGCATAAAACCGATAAATATAAAAACCGTTGTCCTCATTTTCCCCTTAATTAAATGTTTTGGGTTGTGTCTGTTTGAATTTTTTGATGTTGTTTGTTTGCATTGCTAAATTTCTTTGCAATAGCCCGATTAAATACTCTCTTTCTTACTCTAACCAATTCAGGTTTTAAACCTTTTGTATTTTTAGTTTTTAAAAATTTAGCAGCTTGTTGTCCTGCCTGAAATCCCCATTGATACATATCGGCTCCGAAAGCGGCCAAAGCTCCTCTTTTTACCAATCCAGCCTCACTTGTAAATACCGGAATCTTAGCATTGTCACAACTTTTGTATAATACTTCAAAGGATGCAAACACCGTGTTATCAGGCAATGCAAAGAACGCATCAATTTTTTCATTTAACAAAGATTGGACCACGAGTTGCGTTTCAGAAGAATTATTGGCTGGTAAGGCAATGATTTCCATGTTAAGAATTTCAGCTTGTTTTTTTAAATGATTTAATGCGGATATAGATTGCGGTTCACTCTGATTATAAATAGCTCCTATCTTCTTAACCTTCGGAAAAACCATTTTTATTAATGCAACAGAAGTGTCGATATATTCAAGTGTTTCGTAAACACCAAACAAGTTTTTTGGCGCTGCTCCTTTGTTATCGGTCAGCTTCGCTAGAGCAGGACTTGGTGAAACCATCATAAAAATTGGTATATCTTTCGTTTTTTGAACAGTGGTTATGGTAGATAAAGTAGTATTGGTAGCTATTAAATCTACCTTTTCTGAAATAAAATAATCACAAGCTTGAACTAAGGTAGGAATATCTCCCTGAGCATTTCTGTACAGGACCTTTATAGTACCCTGATCTTCACTAAAGCCATTCTTTTTAAGGGAAGCAAAAAAACCTTCTTTCGCCTGTGCAATGGTAGCATCTTCAAATGCATCTAAAAAACCAATGACAGGAACATCTCTGTTTTTTTGAGTGTTACTACATGCAAACAGACTTATTGAAAAAAGAAATAACAGAATTTTTTTCAAGAGAGAATGATGTTGTTAAAGGTTAAAATTTCACCACAGATTACACAGATTAAAAAAAAAGAATTAAAGCCTGTTTAAATTTTATATTTGATTTTGTTATCAAGAGATGAAGCAGGTAGATTGTCATGCTGAGCGGAGTCGAAGCATTGTTGCTAATTGCACTGTCAGCCACTAATCCAACAACACTTCGACTCCGCTCAGTGTGACATCGAAAGTTAGTCTGAATACTGTGTTGTAGTGAAATCGAAGACTTCAGGCAGGACATAAAAAATATTTGATAAAAATTTAAACAGTTTCTTAAAATATCAAACGATTTGTAATTTTTCAGGGTTGTTCTAATCTGTGTAATCTGTGGTGAAAAACCTACCAGCTTCCGCTAGCTCCTCCACCACCAAAACTACCGCCACCAAATCCACTAAACCCGCCACCTCCTGAACTTCCACCACCACCGAATCCTCCGCTCCCGGATGAAAAATCACTCCATCTTCCACTATGACTATTAATAGCTGCATTCAATAAAGCCCAAGCTGCCCAGAAAGAAATATGATTTAAGGTTGAGTAGCTTTTAACAGCACGATATTTACTAAAGAAAACAATTAGAATAATTCCTAAAATGATAAAAATTATAAAACTTGGAAATGGCTTCTCTGTAGTCTTCATGTATGCATCGGCCTTAAATTCTCCTTTGGCTAATGATATCATGGTACTCGTCCCTTTATCAAGACCTTCATAATAGGCACCTTCTTTAAAAAAGGGCTTAATATCTTTTTCAATTATTCTTTTCGCTAAAGCATCCGGGATAACGGCTTCTAATCCATATCCAATCTGTATAGTTATTTTACGATCTTTTAATGCCGCCAATATCAAAGCGCCATTGTTCTTATTCTTTTGGCCGATGCCCCATTCTTCAGCTAAACGCCTGGCATACTCATCAATTGGATAGCCATCCAAAGTAGAGAGAATTACAATGGCAATCTGTGTGGAAGTGGAATCATTAAAAGCAACCAGTTTATTTTCCAGCGCATTTTTTTGTTCCTGCGTTAGCGTGTTTGTATAATCACTAACTAATGTGGTAGACTTAGCGGGGAATTCCTGTGCTTGTGTTACAGCAGGCAGGATGGTAAGAAATAATAAAAAAAAAGGAATTAGTTTGCGCATGTATTTTATTTTCCAAAAACAATTTCATTTGATAATTCATTAGAATCATTTTTTTTGTGAGGGAAGTGTGTTTTCAAAGCTTCCCCTGCCATATGGATTCCGGTGCATAGACCTTCGGTAAAATTCCCATTTTTAAAATGAGTTATTGTAGTCGTTTTTATTTCATCCCAGAAACCTGACGGCACCACTTTATGTATTCCGGCATCACCGATAATAGCAAATTGTCGGTTGGATACTGATAAGTAAAACAGCACCCCATTGCGGAGTGCTGTTTTATGCATTTCTAATTTTTCAAATATGTATGCGGCCCGATCAAGAACATCAGCTTTAGAACTATCTTCTATGTATAGCCGTATTTCACCCGAAGTTTGTTTTTCGGCTTGGGTTATAGCCTTCACAATGTTAGTACGTTCTTCTTTGGTAAAAAAAGATTCAGCCTTTTGCATTTTGTTTCTTTACTATTGTCAATAAATCAATTTTAATTGGTTGCCTCATTTTAAATCTGCGCAAATCATAATAATTCGCGTTCTATTAATTTATGAATTCTTGCCTGAGAAGTCAACTTTTGGTGCTTTTTCACTTCCTCTTTCTGCCTGAAAATATGGTTTTTTTGCAAAGCCATAAAAACCGGAAATCATATTATTAGGGAAAGAACGTAAATAGGTGTTGTACCCTTTAGCTACTTCGTTAAAATTATTTCGTTCTACTGCAATTCTGTTTTCTGTGCCTTCAAGTTGTGCCTGTAATTCAAGAAAATTTTCGTTGGCTTTTAGCTGAGGATATTGTTCTGCAACTACCATTAAACGTCCTAATGCAGCGCTTAACTGCCCTTGGTTTTGTTGGAAACTTTGCAAGGCTTCGGGAGTCAGATTTTTTGGATCAACAGTAATCTTGGTGGCGTTGGCTCGTGCTTCAATAACCGCAGTTAATGTGGATTTTTCAAAATCAGCATACCCTTTTACAGTATTCACTAAATTGGGAATAAGATCCGCCCGTCTTTGATAAACGTTTTCAACCTGAGCCCATTGTGTGCTTACCTGCTCATCCATTTGAACTAAATTATTATACGTTCCTGCAAAAAATTTATAAATTACAAAGACTAGAACAACAATTACTCCTATTACAATCCAACTTTTTTTCATCTGTATATAATTTAATTTTTTTAATTAATAATTTACTATTTTTTTATTTCTTCTTGTACATTGCAAAAGTAATAAAATTACTGTCTTTTAATTGGAGTTTTTTCTTTTATGCAACAAACACTATTCGTTCCATCCGTAATTTTGTAACGATTGTCGATTCGATGGCCAACTAACCATACGATATCTTTCCCTGAGATAAGCACCCAGGTATTTTCTTTTTCAATTACAGAAACTTTTTTATCAATAAAAAAATCGCTAATGTTTTTCTTATTGTTCATTCCTAAAGGATAAAACCAGTCGCCGATTTCCCATTTTCGAAGTGTTAGCGGAAATTTTAATTTGCTTACATCCAGAAGCGCCATTGATGAGTCTGATAATAGTTCTTCTTGCTTATCAATTTGTTTTATTTTTAGCGTTAAATGGATTCCTTCGGTATGTTCTGTTTGATGCTGATCAATCTTATATGCTACTGATTCGACCTCTGGTTTATTGAGTGTTATTAATAAATATTTTCTGTCTTTTAATAAACGATGAGTAGGTGAATAAAACAATTTGCCGGATTGATTATTTATAGACTGTACGATGTCTTCTACAACTCCTGCATTAAAGTTATAAGGTTTTAAAAATTCAAAAAGTAATGTGAAGATTGAAGGTTCAATCTTTATTTTTTCTATATCAATATATATTGTTTGTTCTTTACAGCTAATGATCTCTTTTCGTTTTTCTTCAACAAACTGATTGAAAATAATTTCAATATCTTTAATGTGGGCAATGTTTTGCTGAAAGGTTTTTTCCAGGCCGGGATTCAATTCCTTTAAAATGGGAATAACATCGTGTCTTAATTTGTTTCGAATGTATTTTGTAGATGCGTTAGAGCTGTCTTCTTTATAGGCTATATTTTTTTCAATGGCATAGTCGTGAATGTTTTCCCGTGTGGCGAAAAGTAAGGGCCTGATAACAGAACCTTTTTTAGGTGCAATCCCATGCAAACCAGCGATACCCGTACCTTTAAGTAGATTTATCAAAACTGTTTCAACAACATCATTCTGGTGATGAGCAACAGCTATGTATCGGTAATTGTTTTCTTTTCGAATCGTTTCAAACCAATCGTAGCGCAACATTCTTGCTGCCATTTGAATAGATATTTTTTCATCTGTAGCAACGGAGGTCGTATCAAAATGTTGAACATAAAACGGACTATTAAACCGAATAGCCAAATCGCGAACAAAGCTTTCTTCCTGGTCGGATTCTATTCCTCTTAATTTGAAATTGCAATGTGCCAATCCGATCTTTAATTGATTAAACTCCGGAACCTCTTGGCGAAGGCGATGAAATAGTTCCAACAGAACGACAGAATCAATGCCTCCGCTTACTGCAATAAGAACGGCGTCTTCCGGAGTAAATAAGGATTCTTTGCTGATGGAATTTAAAAATTCTTTAAACATGGATCAAAGGTAACTAAATCTCTCCTTTCAATACTTTTAACAGGGCTCCTGCCTTTACAAGACATTCTTCATATTCTTTTTCAACAATGGACTCCGCTGTAATAGCGCTTCCCACCATAAAGTTGAGATAGTTGTTGTTTTTATTGTAAAGAATACTGCGGATAACAACATTAAAATCAAAATCTCCCTGAGGGTTTATATAACCAACCGCACCGGAATACAAACCTCTTTTTGTTTGTTCAAATTTCTCAATAAGGATCATGGCATTTATCTTTGGTGCACCAGTCATAGAGCCCATTGGGAAGGCCTCTTTTATAGCATCAATAAAATGAAATTCAGGTGAAAGAGTAGCGCTTACAGTAGAAATCATTTGATGCACCTGCTTAAAAGTATAAATACCAAACAGCTCATCCACGTTTACACTTCCGGGCCGGGCTGTGCGGGCTAAATCATTACGAACCAGATCAACTATCATAATATTTTCTGATCGTTCTTTTAAACTGTTTCTAAGTTCATTCTTAAGCTTCTCATCTTCTTCAATCGTATGCCCACGTTTTATAGTGCCTTTGATGGGTTGAGATATAAGATGATCATTGGTCTTCTTTAAAAAACGTTCAGGACTAGCCGAAATTAAATATTTTTCGTTCAGTTTATAGAAGCAGGAAAACGGAGTGGGAGAGAGGGTATTTAGTTGAAGGTAAATTCTGTATGCGTCTATAATTGCTTCTTCCACATAAAATTCCTGACAATAGTTTAATTCATAGATATCTCCTTTTAGAATATGTTGTTTTATTTTTTCAACAGTTTCTAAATAGTCTTTTTGGGATACTCTTTTCTTCACTTCAGGTTGCGGTGTATTTACTCCGGCTTCCTCAATTACCTCTTTATTTATTGCATCGAATACTGCCTGTATCTCTAACGTATCGCAGTAGTGATGAATGTATACATAATCTGACGCAATTTCAAATACATAACGGGGTATGAAAAAATGGATTACCGGCATAGCGATATAATCCGGGTTTTCGGATACCAGTTGTTCTGTTTCATTTTTTAAATCGTATGAAAAGAAGCCAAACAACCAGTCTTTTCTCTGATCGTAAAATGATTTTAGAGAATCAAAAGAATTTTTGGTCGCGGTAAAAACTTCAATGGCATCAACGCCGGCTAAGCAATTGAAAGAGCTTTTATCTTGAGATGGATAATGATTTTCATTGCTGTTTAAATAACTGCAAATGGGAAAGCGCTGACTCCATTTCAGCAATCTATTTTTAAAGTCGGAATCAGGAAGTAGGTATGTATTGGTGTTACGCACCTCGCAAAATTACAAAAAAAAGAGGCTGTCCCAAAAGTATCAATTTACAGTCATCCTGATCCGCCTCAGGCGGACAGCATGACGAACTACTGACTTTTGGGACAGCCTCTTTTTTAAATATTTATTTATCGGTATATGTAATTTTCTGACTTTGATTGCCAACAGCCACATGGAAGATCCCCGGTTCTGCTACCCACTCCAGTTTTTCGTTTACAAATGCCAACTCTGTTTTTGTTATTTTGAATTCTAATTTTTTAGATTCTCCCGGTTCTAAAGAAACTTTTTGAAATCCTTTTAATTTTTTAACAGGAGGAGTAATGCTGGCAAAGTGAGTTTTAATATACAATTGCGCTACTTCTTTACCTGCTACTTTTCCAGTGTTGGTTAATTTCACACTGATCTTTAAAGTATCATTTCCTTTCATTGTTTCAGCGCTTACTTCCAGATCTGAATAACTAAAGGTTGTATAACTTAAACCCTGTCCAAATTGAAATTGTGGATTAAATCCTTTCATTCCAAACTTAGTATCTTTTTCTTCCGAAAGTTTATGGTCATATTGATAAATTGATCCTGTAAATCGCGGATATGTAAAAGGTAATTTACCGCAAGGATTAAAGTCGCCAAATAATACTTCAGCAATCGCTCTTCCTCCTTCATCTCCGGGTAAATAAGCCATTAGTATTCCGGCAGCAAGACCTTCAATTTTATTGATTATTCTTGGCCTGTTTTCAGCCATAACAAAAATTATTGGCTTACCTGCTTTAGCAAGTTCTCTTACCAGATTAAGCTGTGCTTCGGGTAGTTCGAGATCTTCAATATCCCCTGGTTTTTCAACAGATTGCGTTTCTCCTAAACAGACAATTACATAATCTACGTTCTTTGCTTCCTCAGCTGCCTGAGCAGCATTGATATCTTTATCGTATCCTGCTCCTTCAACATACTTAACATTGGCTTCACCAACTTTGTCTTTTATTGCATCTAAAATTGTTTTTTTGCCTTTAGTATTGTATTTAGTTTCAACTCCCTGCCACGTATGAGACCAACCTCCATTCAGGTAATTTAAGGAGTTAGCTGCAACGCCGGTAACCAGGTATTTTGATTTTTTAGACAAAGGAAGTACGTTGTCTGTATTTTTCAATAAGGTAAGGCATTCTAAAGCGGACTCGTAACTTACTTGTGCATGTTCAGCACTTCCGAATTTGGGAAATTTATTCATTTCATAATACATCTTATTGAAAAGACCCAGGTTAAATTTAACTCTTAAGATTCTTCTTACAGCATCATCAATTCTTGACATGGGTATTTGTTTTTCATTTACCAACTCAATTACATATTGTGTGAATTTAGTGTCAATAGGCACCATGCTCATGTCAACACCGGCATTTATAGCCAACTTTACAGCATCTTTATAGGTGGCAGCTACTCTGTGAATGGTATTCAGCAGAATAATATCTTCCCAATCTGAAACAGCAATGCCTTCAAACTTTAATTCTTTTTTTAAGATTTCTGTTAAGATATGATAACTTGCATGAACAGGAGTACCGTTTATTTCCGAAGAATTTATCATTACTGTTTGAGCACCATTTTTTATCGCCGCTGCAAACGGAGGAAGGTAAGATTCACGCAGTACTCTTTCCGGCAATAATATTGGAGTTCTGTCTTTTCCACTTGTGGATGCACTATAACCAAAATAATGTTTCAGACAGGCTGCAACTTTTTCAGGATTAGAAATGTCATTTCCCTGAAATCCTTTAATTGCAGCATTTCCCATTTGAGTAACCAGATAAGTATCTTCTCCATAAGTTTCAAAAAACCGCGACCAAAGTGGTTGTCTTCCAAGATCCAATACCGGTGAGAAAGTCCATGGAATAGCAGATGCACGCGTTTCGTAAGCCGTCACTGCCGCACCTCTTTCAACAAGTGAAGGATTCCATGTAGCAGCCATCGCTAGTTCCTGTGGAAATAGCGTAGCGCCATCGGTGTAGTTCACTCCATGTATGGCATCAATTCCATAAAGTACCGGTATTTTTAATCTGGATTTCTGAGTACTTTCCTGAATCTTCCCCATGATCTCATACCATTTTTCTCTCGGTAATGTGTATTGACCTGTGTTAAGAATAGAGCCTACGTGCCATTTCAGTAGTATAGTGTCCAATTTCGCCTGGTCAATGTTTGTTTCTTTTTTCGCATCATAAGGAGCACCCTTGGTAATCATATCCAAAGTGAGTTGAGTCATTTCACCTGCTTTTTCTTCTAAAGTCATTTTGGCTAATAGCGCCTCAATCTTTTGATCTGTTTCGTTTTTTGGTTTACTGTTGCCTTCTTTTTTTGGAGTATATGATGAAAGGAGGGTGGCTCCAACCAGCAAAAATGTCATTTTGAATTTCATAAGATTAAGATTAGGTTAAATAATAGATTGATTTGTAAAATAGAACCGGAGTCAAAGAAAGGCTTTTTGTATTGATAAAACAAAATAAATATTTGTTAAAATAGTTGTTTTCAGGCAATTGAAAATAGACATATACGTTTTAATGTCATTTGATTTTTATGTATTTATTGATACAGTATTCAGGTAAGATATTTTTTTGATGGGGTTATACGATTAAAAAAATAATGATTTTAGAATTTGAAATACTTTAGGTAGTCTTAAGAACCATTCCTTTCAACGTATTAATCCACATCGGGGAATAAAGAAAGAATACAATTAATGATAAACAAATTATCATAAGACAGCTTTGCCTTAGCCATAATGTATTGATTGACATTACCTTTTTAAAGTATTGATCCATATAGGAAAAATGGAGGCTTTCGACTAAGTTTTTTCACAGTATTCTTAAACAAGTGATCGTATCGGTAGTCAATTCATATATCTAACTTTTTTTATGATAATTCATTTTAATTAATAAATTTATTGCTTATATAAATTTATTGTTTATATTTATATATATAGTTATATTTTTTACATATCAAATTACAGATAAAAAGATATACTTAAATTTTAACATTGGAACATTTTAACAATTTGGTCGTAATTATTATTTCAAAAGAATTCATTATTAATTATCAAAAATTATTTTATTAATTCACTTCCTCAAACACAATTATGAAATTAAGTTTGATGGACTAATAAAGACAACATGAAAAAATATCTACTTCTAATAATCTTCGTATCTTTTTTTGTTAAAACATCATTTTCCCAAACAGATAAAGATTTCTGGTTTGTTGCTCCTGAAGTAGCTCAAGCTGCTCAGGACAGACCAATATTCTTAAGGATGTCGACGGTTGGTTTAGCAAGTACTGTTACTATCAGTCAACCTGCCAATGCGGGGTTTATTCCTATTGTTGTAAACATACCAGCTAATTCAACAGTGTCTCAGGATTTAACGAGTAGGATCACTATGATTGAAAGTGGTTCTCCAACGCCAGGTCTGGTTGAAAATAAAGGATTACATATTGTAGCTACTCAGAATATTACAGCTTATTATGAAGTGCTTGGAACAGGAGTTGTTACTTGGGTAAGTCCATATAATGGTCAAACAAGGGTACTTAATTCTGACATTTTTGCATTGAAAGGAAAGAATGCATTGGGTACGCGGTTTTATACGCCTTTTCAAAATCAATTGCCCAACTGTAACAATAATATAGGAACGTCTGTTGTGGCCTATTCTGCCTTTGATATTGTGGCCACGGTAGATAATACTGTAATTACCATTACCCCAACCCAAGATGTTTATAGAACGGCTACAACCTGGCGTACTGCAGGAACGGCTTATACGGTTACATTAAATAGAGGACAAACATATTCCGGTAGAGCAAGAAGTCAATCGGGTGCTGGACATTTAAGTGGTACACTCATTACTTCTAACAATCCCATAGCCGTTACCATAAAAGATGACTCCATTTTGCAAAACATGTCTATGGATTTAGCCGGAGATCAACTAGTTCCTGTGAATGTAATCGGAACCGAATACATTGTGATAAAAGGGAATGTAAATACAAATGGAACGGCCTTAGGGGATCGGGCTATTATTGTTGCAACGCAAGCCAATACGACTGTTACTATTGGTGGAGTTCTTAGAGCCACACTTAACGCCGGGCAGACGTTAAATTGGCAGGTTACACAGCCTTCAGAGTATATTGTAACATCGCAGCCTGCTTATGTATTTCATTTGTCCGGTTTTGGTGATGAACTAGGTGGTGCATTATTGCCTCCAATAGCATGTACAGGTTCCCGACAAGTAAGTATTTTCCGGGATACTAATGAACCTTTTTATATACGCCTATTAGTAAAAACAGGAGGGGAAGTTAATTTTACCCTTAAAAATAGTTCAACAGGAGCTACAACAACCATCTCTGCAGCTTCTTTTTCAACAGTTCCCAACACAGCAAGTCAATGGATGTTTGCCGATATACTATATTCTACAGCTATTATTCCATCTGGTAGTAGTAATTTGATATCAAATTCAACCTCTGATTTTCATGCGGGTTGTGTCAATGGAGAAGCTACGGAAGCAGGATGCAGATATGGGTATTTTTCAGATTTTAATGGCTTGCTTGGAGGCACAACTATCGTTGCTGCTTCACCCATATGTTCAGGTTCATCTACAACCATAAATCTTACAGGAAGTGTTGGAAATATCCAATGGCAGCAATCTTCAAACAGTGTAAGTTGGGGAAATGTTTCGGGAGGGAGCGGTAGCACAACGACTATCTATACTACACCTAATTTAACGGCTACTACGTATTACCGGGCCATGTTAACAAACGGCTCCTGTAACCCACAATATTCAGATACTGCCCTTGTAACAGTAACTTCTGCTACAGCAGCTGCCGCCGGCAGCCCTCAAAGTTTATGTGCCACAACAGCTGTTCTTGGAGGAAATGAGCCAACAGCAGGAACAGGTGTTTGGAGCTTACAAAGTGGAACAGGCGCCATAACGAATACTACTTTATTTAATAGTGGTGTAACAGGCCTTGGAATAGGCATAAACGTATTCAGATGGACCATTACTAACTCTCCTTGTACTCCTTCATCAAGCGATGTAACCATTACAAGAAACAGTTGTCTTATTACAGCAGATTTTACAGTATCTACCACTTCCACTTGTATTGGCAGTGCTAACGTTACATTTACCGATACTTCCACAGGAGCAACAGGATATACCTGGGATTTTGGGGCAGGGGCTTCACCTGCAAAAGCAACAGGTATAGGTCCGCATAATGTAACATATAGCGCCTCGGGCTTTAAAACTATTTCATTAATAGTGACAGGTCCAGGCGGAACGGATACCCGTATAAAGACGAATTATATATTGGTAAGTGCGATGCCTACCACATCAAATGCAGGTCCAAACCAAAGTGTATGTGCCACAACAGCTACTCTGGCAGGAAACAATCCTACAGTAGGCACCGGTATCTGGACCCTTCAAAGCGGAGCGGGTACCATTACCAGTGTTAATGCCTACAATTCAGGATTAACGGCATTAGGAGTAGGTGCGAATGTATTTCGTTGGACAGTAGCTAACGGTAGTTGTGCCTCTTCCTCAGATGATGTTACTATAACCCTATATTCTGTAACTGCAGGTGGGACTGTTGATGAGGATAGTGTTGTATGTTCCGGATTCAATTTCGGGAATTTGACGCTGTCTGGTTATACCGGCAGTATTGTTAGATGGGAAAGTTCTACTGATAATTTTGCAACAATAACAAATATTCCAAATACAGGAACCACTCAATCCTACAATAATCTTACCGCTACCACCAGATACAGAGTCATCGTACAATCCGGAACATGCTCTTCCGCGAATTCTCTCGCAGCTACTATTACTGTAGATCCGGTAACAGTTGGTGGAACAGCCACTGCTGCTAATCCCACTATATGCGGAAATACCTCAACAACTATTAGTTTAAGCGGATCCACCGGAAGTATACAATGGCAACAATCTGCTGACGGCTCTCCGGGAAGTTGGGTAAATGTAACAGGTGGAAGTGGTGGTACTACTTCTACATATACAACACCTAATTTATCGACCACTACTTATTACAAGGCATTATTAACAAGTGGAACATGTGCTTCACAATATTCAGATACTGCGCTTGTAATTGTAAGTCCGGTTCCAGTAGGCGGAACAGCTACTGCTGCTAATTCCTCCATATGTGGAAATGCCTCAACAACTATTAGTGTAATTGGATCCACCGGCAGTATTCAATGGCAACAATCGGATGGCTCTCCAGGAAGCTGGGTAAATGTAACAGGGGGAAGCGGTGGTACCACTGCTACTTACACAACGCCCAATTTATCAATTACAACCTATTACAGGGTAGTGGTAAAAAGTGGTGTTTGTGCTGCTGCCAACTCGAGCATAGCGTTAGTGATTATTTATACCCCTTCGGTAGGAGGAACGGCTATTGCTTTCCCTGCAAGTATTTGCTATAATACAACAACGAATGTTACCTTGACAGGTTACAACGGCAATATCCAATGGCAACAGTCCAATGACACTACGATTGCTTCCAATTGGATTGATATTACCGGTGCAACTACTGATGTTCTTGTTACTCCTAATTTAAAGGCAACCACTTATTACAGGGCTATTGTAACTAACGCAGGTTGTCCTCTGACTCTAATAAAATCAAGTATTGCTACCGTTATGGTTAAAGCGAAGGTTAATTTTAGCTTGAGAAGTGATACATTAATATGTCAGGGAACGGAATTTTTCATAAAGGCTCCATCAGGATTTACAGATTACACATGGCAGGATAATTCAAAAGGTTCCCAATATTTAGTGTTACGAGCGGGGACATATATAGTGAAAGCGGTTGCCCCTAATGGATGTATAGTTACGGATACAGTTGTAATTTCCAATTGTAATAAGAATTTTCTCCCGGATATATTCACACCAAACAAAGATGGTAAAAATGAATATTTTGTCATTCAGGGAATTTTACCTAACTCTTCATTGGCTGTGTATAACCGCTGGGGAACTTTAGTCTACTCCAGTGACAATTATGACAATTCATGGGATGGAGAAGGTGCTACTGATGGTATTTATTATTACATTTACCATAAGAATGGTGAAGCGCCTATTCCTGGGTGGATTGACATTGCCAGGTAATTAAAAAATAAATTAAAAGACATAATTTATCATATTATAAATTATGTCTTTATTTATAATCTGTTAATTAGCATTAAGAACTATCTTCTTTAAAGTATCAATCCACATAGGATGACTATTGAGGCTTTCGACTAATTGAATTTTTTCACCTCCGTGTTCTTTAAACAAAAGATCGTACTCAACACCGATTTCATAAATTGTCTCTAAACAATCTGCTACAAAAGCAGGAGAAAAAACCAACATTTTTTTGATGCCTTCTTTTGCTTTCTCTTCAATCACTTTATCTGAATAAGGTTTTACCCATGGGTCTCTACCCAGGCGTGATTGAAATGATATCGTATATTTATCAGAAGGAATATTTAAGCGGTTTGCAATCGTACGAGCTGTTTCAAAGCACGCAGCTCTGTAACAATGATGATTGTTTTCATTTATTTCATTACAGCAAAACGAACTTGCTAAACATGTCCCGGAACAATCCGCCTTTTTAATTTGTCGTTCCGGTAATCCATGAAAGCTAAAAAGGAAATGCTCATACTCATTTAAATTATAATTTTTTGTGATTTCAAGAATGGTATTTATAAAATCAGGATTGTTATAAAACTGGCTAATGATAGAGATGTTCGGAATAACTTCCCATTTGTTCATGTGTTTATTCACATGTTCTATAGTAGAGCCTGTACTCGAGGATGCATACTGCGGGTATAGGGGAATCATTACGATCTTATTCACACTTTGTTTTTCTAATCGGTCAAGCGCAGTATAGATTGCCGGACTTTGATAACGCATCCCAAATTCAACTATATACTCATCTCCTAAAGATTCTTGTAATTTTTTTTGAACATCAAGCCCATGAAAGAGCAGGGGAGATCCTCTTTCGCTCCATATTTGCTGATAAAGCTTTGCCGATTTGGGTGCGCGGAAAGGAACAATAATTAAGTTGACGAGTAAGAGTCTGGCTAAAGGCGCGATATCTATTACTCTTGGGTCATTCAAAAATTCACTTAAATATTTTCTAACATCAGCCGTTGACGGGCTGTCGGGTGTCCCCAGATTGATAAGTAAAACGCCTGTTTTCAAAATAGTCTATTCCTGAAATTATTAAATATGTAACGCTCTTTTTTGTGTCGCATCTAAACAGGCCTCCTTCATTGCTTCTGTATAGGTTGGATGTGCATGGCTCATACGGCTGATGTCTTCTGCGGATGCCCGGAACTCCATGGCAACAACGGCCTCTGCAATCATGTCTGCTGCTCGGGGGCCGATCATGTGTACACCTAATAGTTCATCCGTATTTGCATCTGCCAATACTTTTACCAAACCATCTGTATCCATGCTGGCTCTGGCTCTTCCACTAGCTTTAAATGGAAAGCTACCCACTTTGTATTTCTTTCCATTTTCTTTTAGTTGCTCTTCTGTATATCCTACACTAGCTACTTCCGGCCAGGTATATACAACGCCGGGAATCAACAGATAATTGATATGCGGTTTTTGTCCTGCTATTATTTCTGCTACTAAAATGCCCTCTTCCTCTGCCTTATGAGCCAACATGGCACCTTTGATAACATCACCAATAGCGTATATGTTTTTTACAGATGTTTCTAAATGATCATTTACATTGATTCTTCCTTTTTCGTCTAAAGTTACACCGACTTTCTCCAATCCTAAGTTGTCGGTGTAGGGCTTACGTCCAACAGATACAAGGCAATAATCTCCTTTCCATTCAACTTTTTCACCTTTGTTATATTCTGCTACAACCGTTACTTCTTTTCCTTTTGAAGTTACTCCGGTTACTTTGTGATTCAGGAAAAACTCGAACCCAATCTTTTTTAAAGACTTTTCTAATTCCTTACTTAACGTGCGATCCATTGTTCCGATAATGGCATCGGTAAATTCAATAACGGATATTTTGGAACCCAGTCTTGCATACACCGATCCCAACTCTAGTCCTATAACACCGCCACCGATAATCACCATATGCTTGGGAACTTCCTGAAGGTTTAATGCTTCAGTAGATGTAATGATTCTTTTTTTATCAATAGTAATAGATGGCAGGGTGGCAGGTTTGGAGCCTGTTGCAATAATTGTTTTACTTGCTTCTATCTCTTCTTTTGATCCGTCAGCTTTACTAATTTGAATGATTGTTGCACCGATAAAAGATCCATGCCCGTTAAATACTTCGATCTTGTTTTTCCTCATCAGGAAATTAATCCCATCACACGTTTGAGATACCACCTCTCCTTTTCGTTTAATCATTTGAGCAAGATTTACCTGGATATCTTTTATGTCAATACCATGTGCTTTGAATGTGTGGTTGGCATTGTAAAAATGTTCAGAAGAATCTAATAACGCTTTAGATGGGATGCATCCAACATTCAAACAAGTACCGCCTAATGTTTTATATCTTTCAACAATAGCTGTTTTTAATCCTAATTGTGCACATCGAATGGCTGCTACATATCCGCCGGGACCGGATCCTATTACAACAACATCAAATTTTTTCATACATGGTAGGGGTAATCCTTAATGAGGAGCTTAATTATTTAAGAGGTCGAAATTACAAATTTTATTTAAATCTTCTAAGGTTTGTAAAGATGGTAAAGGGAATTAAAAGAAGAGCCAAAATACCACATAATTTACCTATCACATCACCATATTTCGAATAAAATGTAAGAGTGTTATTGGCGTTAATAGTTCCCTTTATAGCTGCAGGTTGCCACCATGTTGTCTTCATTGATACCTCTCCTCTTTGATTAATGAAACAAGATATTCCGGTATTCGCAGACCGTGCAATGCTTCTTCGATTTTCTATGGCTCTTAAACTGGCATAACTCAAGTGTTGTTTATAGCCCGGTGAATCATCCCACCAGCCATCATTTGTAATGATAAAGATCAGATTGGCGCCGTTTTTAATATATCCTGTTGTGTAATCTCCATAGATGGATTCATAACAAATAACAGGAGCTATTTTAATATCTTTTTTTGGTGATGTGAAGACACTCCTCTCCTTTTGTGTTCCTAAACTTCCCGTAGTACCGCCTAAATTAATGGCTAATTTTTCGAGGTGCTTAAAAATAAAAGGGTAAGGAATCATTTCAACACCCAATACCAATTTGGATTTATGATATACTTGAATGCTATCTGTATTGTCGATTTGAATAGCGGTATTATAGGAATCGTAATATCCATCTTCGTTGGTAAATTTCCTGGCTGTTGCTGAAATATTTTCACCTTTTCTGTATAATTTATTGGAAGAGATCCCTAATATTGTTTTTAGGTGAGGATATCTTTTATTGAAGAGGCGAATGGTTTTTACATATTCTGATTGTCTTAAATGATCTTCCCATATCCCTTCCGGAATGGCTGTTTCCGGACCAACAAGATAATCAGTTGTGCTGTCAGTAACCGTTGTCGCTAATCTTAATAAAATATTTAACTGTTCAGACGAAGGCATATTCCCAAACTTCTCGGTATACGGATCAATATTGGGTTGAACAACAGCAACAGCAACAGGATTGCTTTTTTCCTCGTAAGAGTAATATATTCCAAGTGAAATAAAGAATGGGATCAAAAGAAATAAGGCAAGGTAAATTCCTGTTTTTTTTAAGGACAGTTTCTGCCATCTTTTTTGTACCAATTTAAAAACTAAAATATTGGCTGTTAAAATCCATAGTGAACCTCCAAGAGCACCCGTATATTCATACCATTGGATCCATTTTATACTGGTTGAAAATCCATTTCCTAAAGTAAGCCAGGGCCACGACAGATCCCAGTTGAGGTGTAAGCACTCGAAGCCAATCCAGTAGATAATTAAACTAATAAATCCTCTTGTTGCTCCTAATGCAGATTTGGTAGTATGATAAAAAACGAATACCATAGCCATAAATAAAGAATTAAAAACTATGGCCAATATAGCCCCGCCTAAGCTGGAGTAATAGATCCACCAAGTAGTTCCGACATTCCATATAAAAAAAGTTAAATAGGAATATTTAAATACTTTGGTTGTATTGTGTGGTTCAATATTGTTTTCTAAAATCAGCAAAGGAACAAATGCAATAAACAATAAAGGCGCAAATCCAACTGTTGGCCAGGCTGCAATTAATAGGATGCCTGATGCAATTGCCAGTAAAAAATGGGAAGGTTTTTTAAAAAAATTCATCTGTATATAATTTGTTTTAATATGGTCAGATGGAATTTACATCCGCCTCAGGCGGATTCATCACCATGTTGGTGTGTCGTTGCTTATGCTCATTTCATAAATAAAAAAGAATTACCGCATCAGGTACATTTTGCCAAATCCGCTGTTAAAGAACTTGTCAGCTCCACTTTCGCGTTTTTCAATGCCACTACCATTTAATCTCGTAATAACGCGGTACAAATATAACCCATTTGCCAGCTGATCTCCAAACTCATCTTTCCCATTCCAGGCGTATTCTGTAATGTTTCTACCAATGTGTATCGGACCTAATTCCTCAAGCATAATTTCCCGAATAATTTTTCCTGTTACAGTCATTATCTGTATTTTAAAATAGGAGGGTAGTTCCGATCCTGTCAATGTGAATACGAATTTTGTAGAGGAAGAGAAAGGGTTTGGGTAACTCATAACCTCGCTGATGGTTGATTTATTTATTATTTCAAAAGAAATTTTATAATCTTGGTATCCTGATAAGTTGCTTGATTTATCTTTTGACTGAACGCGAAGCTGGTATTTACCATCTTTTAATATTCCAGGCGTAAACTCTACTTTGCATTTATTGGTACTGCTTGCTGCGGCCGGAATAAATTTAGCGATTGAATTATCAAAAGGAATCAATACTTCATTGCTAGCGTCAGGATATGTTAAATAGAGCCTAAATAAAGAAGAAGTGTCTAATCGTAAAAATTTATTTTCATCCCTTAATTGAATAAGAATAAATGGTTTGGCGGAAACAATGTCGCCATCCAAAATGTGAACACCATCAAAGGTTACATCCATTAGAGGATTGATCTTATCTGGATTAACATTAAAGGCAATCTGTCCAATGTTATTAAAATGATATTGTTCTAATTGGTCATTGAATGGATTTGCTTCAATCCATAAGCTGTTTAAGCCTGAGAAACCGGTTGTTGAAAAGGCTATTTTTAAAGTGTCTTTATCAAGGGGTTTTCCTGAAGCATACAAGGGCCTTCTTCGTTTATAAGGTACCTTATGAACGATCCGGTTCTTATCGTAAACGGCAAAGTATACCAACATGCTGTCCATATCATAAGGGCTAATATTTTCTATCAATGTACTAAACCTTATGGAATCCCCTTCATCAATATTGTCTTTGTAAAAGCTAAATAATTTTGAAGGATTAAGAGCTGCCTCAGGCTTTGGATCGTAATACACCTGCCATTTTTTTAAATTTGAAGGCGTTCGTAGCGAATCATCCTGCATAAAAGCATTAAATTTTAAATAAGGGAATTTTTTGGCATTGATAAAAGAAAGAATGCTATCTCTAGTGACCGGAGTAACGTCTTTAATAATCAATGTATCTGATCCGTTTGGTCTGATACCATATACACTCAACAATACGATATCTTTTGTAAAGTTTTCTTTGGGTTGTTGTCTCCAATGTAGTGAAGTCCATTTACTGGCAGGTCCGATGATCTCGGAAGTAATATTTCCCTCATTCCATTTTCCTACCAATGTGGTATTGAAAGAAATGGAATCAACATTTATCACTCCTATCGTTTCCTTAGCCGATTGCGTGTCGCCCTTTTTTACAAAAAATATATAGGAGTTTTGGTTGGTTAAGGTCCTTATTTTTGTGCTGCCCAAAGCTTCAAAAGCTTTATAAGTTGAATCACTCCAGTTGCTGAAGGCGCTTCCCCCACTGGTGTATGCTATTATGTAATTTCCAACAGGTATTTGCGAAAGCATATTTTGCATGCCCCGTAGTTGTTGAGGATCATCTGCTTTAAAAGCAAAATATTTATCTGCTCTATTATTCCTGCATCCTTTACGATTATCATTATAGTTGCCAAAATTGTGGTCAAGGTTTTCACCGGTAAGTAAATCCCGGGTTTGCCAGGAATTCCATGTTCCACCGGGTAATGGCAATGGCTCAACAACCATAATATATATAGTTGGATCTATGCAGGCACCGTAATCTTGTATAGTACCATTGATTTTAACCAGGGGATTGTAAGGCACTTGTTCTACTTGTAAAGCTCCTAAGTCCGTTACAAAATCGAATGTTCTTCCAGGTCTATTGTATTCGATCTCTTTATAAGTATCATTTTTAAACTGGAAAAAATGTGCTTGTGACCATCCCGTTTTTCCGGGTATATATATATAAGAACTTTCACTCCATTTATAAATTCCACTACCGGCGTCCGGACTAACCCTCCAGTAATATACCATACTGTCTTCAAGTACTATATTCGGTTGCCATGTTATTACTCCGCCAGCAGCTTGAGATACTTTAAATTGTATAAACTTGGGACTGGCACTGCTAAAAGCATCTGAAGTATCGATCTCGAAAATATAATTTTTTGCAGGTGCAAAAGGGTTGGAGGTACTTGCTTTTAAGGTTACAGTATTTGTAGGAACAATGGCATATTTATAAGGATATATCGGTATGATATCATCCGAATTTATAATCATTTGAATGGAGGCTTCGTTATTCAACTCAGATATTTCAGGACGAATAGAGTCATAAATGTCGAGACGGACATCAAAAGTGTTAATACCAATGCTGTTTTGCGGACTTACAGGTAAGGTTAACTTTATTGTATCCTTGAAATGGAGGAGTGCCATTTTTTTATAATAAGTTAACTGGCTACCATCTGGTAATGATCTTTTTATAGCTATATCGAAGGAATCGTTAACAAGTTTTCCAATATTAGTAACTATTATGTTTACAGTAAAGCTATCTAATACGGAAGTAACATTTTGCGGAGTAAAAAATATTTTTGATGAAGATATTTCAAGGTCAGGATCCTTTGGAGAATTTATAACAATAGCAGGATCGCCATGCAAGGTCATTTCCAAGCATGTGTTTTTAAGAATTTGGTACCCTGGAGTTTGGATTTTTACAATAGTTTCTTTCATTGACTTTCCTATACTTTTTCCATAATTATCTTTTCCGATTTCTTTATATAACTGATTTGAATACATGTACAGTTCAGTGGAAAAACCTTCTGATATGGAGGCTATAAATCCAATAGCGCCTTTATTTTCAATTAATACAAAGTCTTCGCTAATAACACGACCTGTAGTATGAATATCGCCGGCAAAACACGAATTTGCAATCATAAGCGGATAACGGTCTTTATTGTTATAGGCAGAAGGAACATCAATATTTTGATCAAATCCATTACCATAAGCATGGCCGAAAAAGGTAATGATTGAAACACCTGTATCTATTAAAGAATGCAAAAAATCACTTTGATTGATTTGTATTACTGAAGATGATTTTTTGAAAAAAGAAGTTACTTTCCCACCAAAATAGGGTGCTTCTATAGTTGTTTTAAAAGTGTTTAAATATCCTTCAAATGTTGTTTGTTGAAATAGATCTGCTCCCCCACCAAAATGCAGAATATTTTTCATCCATTCAGCAGGAACTTGTTGTTCATATGATTTTACTTTATCAAGATAGATCCGGACATCATTGTTGCTTTGTGCAGCCAATCGTCCAACCGGTATAGAAGGGGTGTAGAGGGGAGTTGTAAGGCCGGCTGTTAGCAGGTTATCTGAAGGCGGATAACCATAGGTAGGTACAAGGTTTATTGCAAAAGCTGCAACATTGTTTCTATTGTCAGGTGCATTAATTGATTTTCCCAATAAAAATAAGTTTTCCGGTGCTTTTGTCCAGGAGTGTAGAACAAAATCAGAAAAACCTTTAATTGCTAAAGGATGTTTAGCGATACCAAATGAAAATTGATTGTATAATTCCTCAACGTCTACCAGCAGAACTTTATAAGAAATGTTTCTATAGTTTTTGTAGTTGATCGCTTCATTCATTAAGCTTTTATGCGTGACAATTATATAATCATAATCAATAGAAGGGTTTTGATAATTGATAAATTTGGCATAGGTTGTCGGATTAGAAGAAACCGGAGAAATAGAGGTTATCTGATTTACTTCTGTATCAAAAGTTAAATAACATTCTTTTTCCTTACCTGAGTTTGGAATTAATGCTTTTACATTGCTGTTATTTTGAATTGTAGCGATAATTTTATTGTTGCTCAGGTCATAAAATAAGATCTTGCTACTGGCAGGAATTGTTAGATTGCTAATATTAAAATACTCTTTTGATTTTAAAGTATTATCTGGAACATACAAGGTATAGCCGGTTGCCGTTTCGCTGGTAAAATCCGGGATGTGAGGATATTTTAAAGATATGTAGGAAAGCACACAACGACCGGGGTTCCCGGGATCTTTCCAGTCATCAATAGACAAAAATGTGAAGGGTGTAGTATTTATTCCTATTGCAGAAGAGGGAATGGAATTGTTAAATCGGAGTAACTGATATCCTTCAAATACAGTATCCGTTGTTATTCCGGCATATTGAATCCGAAGGTGATGATCAGGATTTATTGGATCATAGTTAGAAGCTCCTGCAAGTACAATTTCTGAACTTGTATTCGGACCCAATGTATATATATTGGGTGTATTGATGCTAATAGTTTTATTTCCACCAAGTTCAAATGGGTTGCCAAAATAACCCTCGCCTTCGATATAATCAGGATCCGCTTCACTTCCTTCATAATAGGAGTCGGTATATTGATTGATTACTTTACGAAAAAAATAAGCAGCCGATGTATAGGAACTGAATGAAGTATCATTTTCAATCGTATAGCGCTTATTACTGGTTAAGGTATTCCATGTCAAAAAATAAGTAGCAGTATCAGTAAACAAGCTATAATATGGATTGGCTTGCTTTGTGGAATCTTTTGTGTCGTTTTTATCAATATATAATTTTGAATCCAGAGAGCCATCATTTCCTTTTCCATAAAACTCGACATAATTTAAAAAAGCACCATTTGTATCAATGATAGTATCAATATATATCGGTTGTTCCTTTCCATTTAAAAATAGTTGGAGATTCTTATAATCAACTACAGCATTGGGAATCGAGGAAGTCTTTATAGGTATTCCTGCTTGCAACAATACACTCTGATTGATGCGATAAATGCCTTCTTTGACTATTTTAATTTTAAAATACTGCTGTAATGAAAAAGGTTGTGAAGGTGAAAAAGAAATCCAGTTGTTGTTATAAGTTTGTGAAAATCCCCACGAAGCATATAGTAATAATAAGAATATTAGTATATATTTTTTCATTCGTTAAAATTTGAATTTTTGCCTTATAATGCAATCTCTTTAAATTACTGTGAAGGAGGTTTTATACTGGATTGTTTGAATATATCCAATCGCAAAGAAAATACGTTCGAATACAAAGATCCCTGAGATTGCTGACCCAAGTTTGTCAACGCATAATCAATAGTTAAGTTTTTTAGCTTGATTCCAATACCCATATTGGGTTGAACAATAGTAATTTGTTTTGAATCAAAATCCTTTATTTGCTGGATATTTCCTATCCCTGCTCTAAGAAATATAAAATTATCATAGCCTAACTCAATACCTGCATGGGGATCAATACTAATAAGATTGCTTTGGATCAGTACATTTCTTTTACCATCAAAAGTCACATCGAAATTAACTTCTCCTAAAGCTGTGAATTTACCCTTAATTGTTTTTTTGTATCCAATACCGGGGATCACTTTAGGTAAGGTAATTTCCAAAGAGTTTTCAGGAAGAGGGTTATTGGTTTTTAAAAAAGTTTCTTTCAGAGCGTCAGTATAGGTAAAGTTCCATGCATTATATGTGGTAGTAATATCTCTTGCAAAAACACCATATCTCCAGTTGCCTTTTTGATATTGTAATCCAAGGTCTAAGCCAAACCCCCATGCTGTGGCAAAAGGACCAACAACCCTATGAATAACTTTGGCATTCGCGCCGTATGTCAAACCTTCTATTTTAGATTTTTTTGAATAAGAGAAAATGAAGGCATAATCTGCAGCAGTAAAGGAACGCACTCTGTCATAATTTATATCGCCATTAGCATCAATAAGTTCTGAAGTGTCAGGAATGTCATCCACGGCAAATCGAATAAAAGATAATCCAATTGTGCTTGTTGCATCAATTGGTGCAGCGAGTGATCCATAATCATATTTAGCTATCCCGGCAAAATACTCAGAGTGCATAAGATTAATTTGTATGTTGCCGGCCGCTTTGACCAAACCTGCCGGATTCCAATAACCAGCAGTTCCATCGTTAACACTGGCTACTACAGAATTAGACATCCCCAATGCTCTTGCGCCAACACCGATCGACATAAATTCATTACTGTATTTAGGTGCTTGCCCTAAAGATAATTTTGCTATAAAAAGAAGCATCAGCAAAAGGCTGACTTTTTTAAAAGAAAAAACTTTTAATTTAAAAATCATAAATACTATTTATTGGAGAAAAAGGATAAATGTAACACAACCCTTCAACCTTAAAATATTAAACATTGGTATACAAATATAAATAATTACAAGATACCTTTGATACATAAGTTTTTGTCGAGCAAAAATAATATTGTTACTTTTGAGAATTAAGCTCAATATTTACGAATGAAAAAGCACCTACCTAATCTTATTACATGTCTCAATCTATTTTGCGGTTGTCTGGCTATGGTCTATGCATTTCAGGGTAACTTAATAATGACATCCTATTTAGTTTTTATCGCCGCTATATTTGATTTTCTGGATGGTTTGATAGCACGTTTATTATCCGCCCACTCTGCTATAGGAAAACAATTAGATTCTTTGGCAGACATGGTTTCATTCGGTGTTGTTCCCGGGGTAATCATGTTTAGCTTGTTACAACAAACAAATTTTGGAACGATCACTTTGAATTATAAACTATTTACTTTGATGAAATTTTTACCTTTTCTTATTACTATATTTTCTGCGTTAAGATTAGCTAAATTTAATATCGATCCTCGTCAAACAAATTCTTTTATTGGAGTTCCAACACCGGCTGTGTCTATTTTCTTTGCTTCTTTTCCTCTTATTTTAGCAAATGATATTTTAGGACTTAGTAAGTATATCTTAAATCCATTTATCCTAATAGGTTTAGTTTTCTTAATGTCCTATTTGCTTGTGGCTGAAATCCCTTTGTTTTCTTTGAAATTCAAAAATTTGAAATGGTCAGATAATAAGATTCAATATATTTTGATTTTGATTTCGGTGCCTTTAATCTCTTTATTATTTTATTCTTCTATCCCTATAATTATTTTTTTATATGTAGTTTTGTCCATTATTAATAACATAAATGTTCATCGTCTTGAACGTAATAAATAAAAAGATTTACGAATGAAATATACCGCAGAAATAAATATTATGCCATTAAAGGCGTTGCTAGATCCACAAGGAAAAGCTGTAACATCTGGAATGAAAAACTTAGGATTACCCGAAATTCAAAATGTTCGTATCGGCAAACGAATAACTCTTGATATAGAGGCTTCGACAAAAGAGCTTGCAAATGAAAAGGTAGATACCGCCTGTAAAAAGCTGCTTGTTAATCAAATCATGGAAAGCTACGAATACACGTTGAGCGAAAATTAAATTTAAAAGATTTTGAACATAGTATAAAAAAATGGGGCTTAGATATTAAAGTCCCATTTTCCTTTTTGCAAAAATAAATTATTTTTAAGCCTCAACAAGCTTTTCTGTTATGGCAAATTCTTTTCTCAGGGTATCAACAAAATCTAATTTTTCCCATCCAAAAGTTTCATATTTTTTACCATTCACTTCTATGCTGCCAGGCGTTCTTCCCATATGACCATAAGCAGCTGTTGGTGAATAAATGGGATTTTTTAAACCAAAACGTTTAACGATTGCACTTGGACGCATATCAAATACTTTAGATATTTTATCAGCAATTTCACCATCTGTTAATTTTTTACCATCCTTGTTCTTTGCTTTTGCAGTGCCGTATGTATTTACATATAGTCCTACAGGCTGAGCAACTCCGATCGCGTATGCTACTTGCACCAACACTTCATCAGCAACACCGGCGGCTACCAGGTTTTTAGCTATATGACGGGTAGCATACGCCGCGGAACGGTCAACTTTTGATGAATCTTTTCCTGAGAAAGCTCCTCCGCCATGTGCGCCTTTGCCACCGTATGTATCCACTATAATTTTTCTTCCGGTTAAACCAGTATCACCATGTGGACCACCTATTACAAATTTACCTGTTGGGTTCACGTGGAAAATAATATCCTTGCCAAATAGTTTTTGAATGCGTTTAGGTAATAGTTTTTTTACTCTTGGGATAAGAATGTTTATAACATCACTTTTAATTTTAGCAAGCATTTGTTCTTCAGCTTCCTTTAATGCTTTTGGCGAATTATCTTTTGGTTTTACAAAATCATCGTGCTGTGTAGACAAAACAATTGTCTCAATTTTTTCCGGCTTTCCTTTATCGCTGTATTGAATTGTTACTTGTGATTTTGCATCCGGACGAAGATATTTCACTTTTGTATTTTCTCTACGCATTGCTGCCAATTCTTTTAATAAAAGATGAGATAATTCAAGAGGCAAAGGCATGTAGTTATCAGTTTCTCTTGAAGCATATCCGAACATCATACCCTGATCACCTGCACCCTGATCCTCTTCGTTTGCTCTTTCAACACCTCGGTTAATATCATCTGACTGATCATGTAAGGCATTTAGAATACCGCATGAAATAGCATCAAATTGGTAAGCAGATTTATTATAACCAATTCTATCAATTACAGCGCGGGTAACTTTTTGAACGTCTACTTTACCTTTAGCTTCCGCTGAAGCTTTTATTTCACCACCAATAACTACTAAGCCGGTTGTTACAAATGTTTCGCAAGCAACCTTGCAATTTGAATCATACTTTAAAAATTCGTCAATTATTGCATCTGAAATTTGATCTGCTACTTTGTCCGGATGTCCTTCTGAAACCGACTCTGAAGTGAATAAATACGCCATGTTGTTAGTTTTTCAATTTTTATAAAAATGATGAGTAAATAAATAGGAGAGGTGATTTAAAAGCATTGGTTTAGCATTTTTTTACCGTGGGTGCAATCAATCAAATCGACCACTGTGTTTGAAACACAAAAATAAAGATTAATATTAAATAATAGCAAAATTTTAATAAATTATTTTGATAGGGTAAGTTGATGGAAAATATCTTCTAAACTTTGTTCTTTTTTTTGCATGGCCAACACTATTAAATTATTTTGTACAGCAAATTGAAATAAATTACTTCGAATATCCTGATCTATAGCAGACGTGATTTTCCATTTAAAATCCTGAATATTTTCTACATGTAGAACTCCTGTAACATGTTGAAGCTTTTCTTTTGTTGTTTCTTTATCAAATTCAATATTAACAGTATTTTCCTCAGTTAATTTATTTTGAAGATTGTCAGCAGTATCATCTGCCACAATTTTTCCTTTGTTGATAATAAGTACTCTATTACAAATGGCCGTTACTTCTTGCATTATATGTGTAGATAAAATAACTGTTTTTTCTTTTCCTATGTTTTTAATGAGGTTTCTTATTTCATGCAACTGGTTAGGATCAAGGCCCGATGTTGGTTCATCAAGAATAAGTACTTTGGGGTCGTGAATCAGAGCCTGAGCTATGCCAACGCGTTGCCTGTATCCTTTAGAAAGTGCACCTATTTTCTTTTTTTGTTCAACTTCTAATCCTGTCATGGCAATCATTTCTTTCACCCGGCTGTCAATATTATTTATTCCGTAGATACCACCAATAAAGGAAAGGTATTCCCTTACATACATATCCAAATATAAAGGAGTATGCTCCGGCAAATAACCAACATTTTTTCTTACATCAAGTGAGTTGTTAGTAATATCGTATCCGCAAACCAAAGCGTTCCCACTATTACATGGAATGTAGCAAGAAATTATTTTCATAAGAGTCGACTTCCCTGCTCCGTTAGGACCTAAAAGACCAACTATTTCTCCTGCTTTAACCTCAAATGAAACATCATCCAAGGCTCGTTGGTCTTCATACAATTTTGTAATATGTTCAACTTTTACCGACACTTTTGATAATTTAATGAATTACAAAATTACAATTTTTTAATAGAATAACAGATTAAACAATGTATATGATTTTGGGATCAACGGGATAATTACAAAAATAGAAGAATTATATACCTTTACTTTTGATATGAACGGAATTGTTATTAAATCTACCGGTAGCTGGTACACAGTCAGAAAAGAGGATGGTGAAATTTTTAATTGCGTTATGCGAGGGTTATTTCGCTTAAAAGGAATCGACAGCACAAACCCGATCGCTGTGGGCGATAACGTAGAATTTAATCTCGCAGAGGATGGCAACGCTTGTGTAATTACAAAAATAGATGAACGAAAAAATTATATTATTCGCAAGTCGAAAAACCTTTCAAAGCAATCGCATATTATTGCTGCCAATATTGACCGGGTGTTTTTAGTGGCATCTCTTATTTTACCAAAAACATCTATGGGCTTTATCGATCGGGTTCTGGTTGCCGCCGAAGCTTTTCGTATTCCCGCTACAATTTTATTTAATAAGGCAGATTTATACGATGAAAAAACTTTAAAACAGTTTACTGATTTAAAAGCCATTTATGAACCTTTGGGTTATCCATGTTATTTAATTTCATCTTTTAAACGGGAGGATATTGACATGTTAAAAGCGCTGATGAAAGATCAGGTTCAACTATTTTCCGGTCATTCCGGAGTGGGGAAATCTTCACTTATCAATGCGTTGGAACCGACTTTGAAATTAAAAGTAACACCAATCTCACAGCAACATTTTAAAGGAAAACACACAACAACATTTGCTGAAATGCATCCGCTTCCAAACGGAGGCTTTATAATCGACACTCCCGGAATTAAAGAATTTGGCATTTATGATTATTCAAAGGAAGAAATTAGTCACTATTTTCCGGAAATGCGCGCCTTGCTGAATCAATGCCAGTATAACAATTGCCTGCATTATGAAGAACTAAATTGCGCCGTAAAGGAAGCTGTTAAAGAAGGTACGATCCATGAATGGCGATATTATAATTATCTTAGTATACTTATGAATGATGACAATTATAATCATTAATTATGCGAATTGTAATCCAGCGTGTGTCTGAAGCTTCGGTAACTATTAACAACGTTGTTAAGGGAGCAATTCAACAAGGCTTAATGGTTTTATTGGGTATTGAAGAAGCAGATACGGTTGAAGATATTGAATGGTTATGCGGTAAAATTTCAAAAATCAGGATTTTTAATGACGCTGATGGTGTAATGAATTTATCTTTACAGGAAGTGGGAGGTGGTATATTATTAATCAGCCAGTTTACTTTACACGCCGGTACAAAAAAAGGGAACCGTCCTTCCTATATAAGAGCAGCAAAAGGAAAGATCGCGATACCGCTTTACCATGAATTTATAAAGTGCCTGGAAGCTGGTATTGGAAAGTCTATTCAAACAGGAGAATTTGGCGCCGACATGAAAGTTGCTCTTATCAATGACGGTCCCGTAACTATTGTGATGGATAGTAAACATAAAGAATAATTTTTTTAAATCTTTAAAAGATGACACTAAAAGAAGCGCAGCAATCTGTAGACGATTGGATAAAAACCAATGGTGTTCGCTATTTCAATGAATTAACCAATATGGCCATGCTTACTGAAGAAGTAGGAGAGGTGGCACGTATCATAGCACGAAAATATGGTGAACAATCGTTCAAGGAATCAGATAAAGACAAGGATTTAGGAGAAGAATTAGCAGATGTACTGTTTGTACTAATATGTCTGGCGAATCAAACAGGAGTAAACTTAACAACTGCTTTAGAAAAGAACTTAGTCAAAAAAACTAAGCGGGATAAAGAAAGACACCATCAAAATAAAAAATTGAGCTGACGGATTATTTTATAATAAACGGTTCGTTAAGCACATTCTCGTAATAGCTCTTTACACAATCAACACTACAATCATTATATACTTTAAAGTCCCAATAATAGTAGGTGTTCCCATTTCCAAAGAAGTATTTTACTAGAGTATAATTTTCGAACGAGGTGGTAGAAATATTGGATCCGTAGCCAATGGCATCAGGTGTATAGATACGATTAATCTCAGCATATTTTACACCTTTTATATTTGAAAATAAATCTAACAGAGGTTTTAAGTTCAGATAATCTTTAGACTCGATAGTCATGTAGTAATCTTGTGACCAAGAACTCACTATTGGTTCTAATTGATATTTTTTGATTAAGGAATCTACATTTGCATTGCCCGTAACTTTATTTCCTTTTCTCAATTCTTTAGTCCAGGAATAGCTCGTGTCAAATGCAATGAAAAACGACCGCATACCAACTTGTAAAGAAACATGAATGTTATATAAATTTACAATTGAATCTCTTGCCGGGATAGTTGATTTGTAAATGGCTGCAAGCGCATTTAATGCAATATTAACTTGCGCTTCAGGGATAACAATACTATTTGTATCTGGGCTATGTGTTTTCCAAATAGATTGCAGTGCCAAACACTTTGCATCTTTTAAATAAAAGATTTTAGCTTCATTACTTGGAGTACAAGCATTTGAATAAATGCCAATAGGAGGATCTTTTTTACAGGCTGAAATTAGGATCAAAAAAATCCAAATAAAATATTTAATGGAGCCTCTAAATTGTTTCATTATAGAAAATAGCATAAGGTAAATATAAGAATATGACTGTCCGCAACTAATACCATGTATTTTGTAAAGCTGCTACCATAAGCCTTTCAGATAGCTTTTCGCCAAAATACCTTCTGTTA